>Ga0316204_10000180_pt1 | contig 261911 bp, 227 predicted proteins | sample 6monrhotite_MG_2_FD_205661 | JGI IMG/M metagenome (GOLD analysis project Ga0316204, IMG submission 205661) | Microbial mat bacterial communities from mineral coupon in-situ incubated in ocean water Damariscotta River, Maine, United States -... | ecosystem: Environmental > Aquatic > Marine >... | reverse complement strand
TTTGCTTTTAAAGACAAAATACCGGGCCCAGTCCGGACCACAAAATTGACGCGGGGTGGAGCAGCCCGGTAGCTCGTCAGGCTCATAACCTGAAGGTCGTTGGTTCAAATCCAACCCCCGCAACCAATAATATCAACGGCTTAGTCAGAAATGGCTAAGCCGTTTTTGTTTGCAGGGCTACCTTAGGGCTACCGTCAGGAGTGAGTTTAGTTATAAATTTGTATGTTTGATGAAAGGAATGCTTAACCTCAATCTCCGTTATTGAACTTTTCATATAGCATTCTAAATTTTGGCAAATGGCGAAGGTGATGGCCAGCCTTACCTAAGCGGCCAGAGTCTCTCATAGGAACTGGACCACTTAGGTAAGGCTGGCCACCAATATCGGACCACGTCCATTGCCCATTTAGAGTTTAAGAAAGTCAATAGTGGCGAAGAACATATCGACGACGGGGCTTTTGGTGTCGGCGCGGCGGAATACAAATTCATCGTATGACGCCTGAATTTCGACAATGGGGATGCGTTTGACGCTGTCTTTACGGCTGGTGCCATGACGCCACATGAAGGCGACGCCAAGGCCATTGGCGACCGCTTCGTAAACTTCACCGCCAGTTTCAAATATCAGTGACGGGCGGGGAGTGAGCCCTGCTTCAGCAAAGGCGGCGTCGACGACTTTTTGTGTGACCGACCCCTGCTTTTGAAAAATCAGCCTTTCGCCCATGAGTTCCGTCAGGCTGACTTGTTGCGCCGCGGCGAGTGGATGGCCCATGGGGATGAGCGCAACGACATCCTGGGTCAGGCAAACTTGACGGTGAAAGCGACCATCCTTGGGCACGTTGGGTAGAATGCCGACATCGACGCGCCGTTCATGCACAGCATCCATGATGTTGGCGAAAATGGCGTATTCGACCTGCACCTGGATGTTGGGGAACCGTTGTTGAAACGCACCCAGCAAGGCCATGGCGGGCATGAGGTTGCCGATGCCGACGCGCAGCACGCCCGTTTCCAAACGCTCCCCGCGTTGAAGCACAAGCAGCGTGGCGTCTTCGAGGCGCCGGATCTCTTCCGTCAGCGGAGCCAACTCCATGCATATGTCAGTAGGCACCAGACGGCGTCCGCGCCGCTTGAACAATTCGACGTTGAAGGCCCGTTCCAAGTCCTGAACCGCTTGGCTAACGGCGGGCTGGCTCATTTTGAGCGCGCGCGCCGCAGCTGAATAGCTACCCTCATCGAACACGGCATTGAGGGCCCGGAGCCGGGAGGCGGTAAGTGAAGTTTTTGTTTCTCTCATGGTTCCCGTTATCTAAACCATAACGGTTACCTTTATATGTAACACGCAGGTCAATTATTACCTTTATCCCCGCCTCTCACACAGGAGAGAGACATGGCGGGCATATCCCTCAGCAATATTACGAAGAGCTATGGCGAGACGGAGGTGCTCAAGGGCATCGATGTCGATATCGCCGATGGTGAATTTCTCACGTTGGTCGGGCCATCCGGCTGCGGCAAGTCGACGCTGCTGAGAATCATCGCCGGGCTGGAAAATCAAAACGGTGGCGATGTCGCCATTGACGGCGCATTGGTCAACAGCGTGCGCGCCAGCAAGCGCGACCTGGCGATGGTGTTTCAGTCCTACGCTCTGTACCCCCACTTGTCGGTACGTCAAAACATGGAAACGCCGATCAAGCTGCGCGACTTGAGTTTCTGGGAACGCATGCCGGTCCTGGGTTCGCTGATGCCGGGACGTGGCGGCAAGCTCAAGGTGCTGAACGATGCGGTGTCGGAAATATCCGAAACCCTGAAAATTCAGCACTTGCTGGAACGCAAGCCGGGCCAGTTGTCCGGCGGTCAGCGCCAGCGCGTCGCCCTTGGCCGCGCCATGGTGCGCAAACCAGCCGCATTCTTGATGGATGAACCGCTTTCGAATCTCGATGCCGCTTTGCGCGTGCACATGCGTGCGGAGTTGGCTGAACTGCACCGCAGCCTGGGTGTCACCTTTGTCTATGTAACTCACGATCAGGCCGAAGCCTTGACCATGTCGGATCGCATGGCGGTGATGATGGACGGCGAGATTTTACAGCTCGGCACGCCTGATGAAATTTATCAAAACCCGCAAGACCGCCGGGTCGCGGAATTTGTCGGCAGCCCGAAGATCAACATGTTCCCCGGTGACGTCGATCACGCGGGTCGCATCACGGCTTTCGGCGCACCGATGAAACGGCGCGTGCCGACAGGTGCCGGCAAAGTGGCGGTCGGCGTGCGCCCGGAACATCTGCATTTGGTCGATGACGCCAGCGATAACGAGCGTTGGCCGTTCACGGTGACCCACAAGGAAAATCTCGGCTCGGATTTCTTTTTGCACGGTCACATCAACGGATCGAAGCAACGCACCGTCGCGCGCGCCACACCGGATGCAGTGGCCAGCATTGCAATCGGCGAAGAAATATACCTGCGTGCCGGAAATGGCTCTGCGATGGTTTTCGGCGAAGACAACCGCCGCATTCATTTCCATGAGGGTGAGGCCTGATGTCGACTCACCACAGCCGGGCGGGCTATCTGTTCATCGCACCTGCGATCCTCTTGATGGCGGTGATTCTCATCGCGCCGGTGTTCATCGCGGCGGGCTTATCGTTCACGGACTATTCGCTGGGCAACAACGCATTCAATTGGGTGGGCGTTGAAAACTACGCCAAGATGGTGAGCCGTTCCGCCTACACCAAGATGTTATGGGCGAGTGGGACCTATGTTTTGATTGTGGTTCCGGTGTCGATCGGTTTGGGCCTCGGTGCGGCGTTGTTGATCAATTCCGTGAAGCGATACGGCGATATTTACAAGACGATCTATTTCTTGCCCGTGATGGCTGCGCTGTTGGCGATGGCCATCGTGTGGGAGTTTGCGCTTCACCCAACCATCGGCATTGTCAACAAGACACTGGTGTCCGGCTGCGGCACCTGGGTTGAGGCCGTGTTCAGTTGGGGATGGTTACCGTGGGTCGATGGTGTGGATAGCTGGTACAGCACCAGTTGCCGGGAGAGTTTCCCGCTGTGGTTCGGCGACAAGGCCTACACCATGTGGACGATCTGTTTCATCGGCATCTGGCAGGCCTTCGGATTCAACATGGTGTTGTATCTGGCAGGCCTCACATCGGTGCCGCGCGAGTTATATCATGCGGCGGAGATGGACGGCGCGGTGTCCGGCTGGGACCAGTTTCGCCTGGTCACGTGGCCGATGCTCGGCCCCACCACGGTTTTTGTCGTCACCATCACCACCATTCGGTCCTTTCAGGTTTTCGACACGGTTGAGGCCATCACCCAAGGCGGCCCGTCCAAAAGCACGTACGTGATGATGTACGCAATTTTCGAAAAGGGCGTGAAGCAGAACCTGATCGGCATGGGGTCCGCGATCACCGTCGCCTTCATGGCGTTTGTTTTGATCCTGACGTTTGTGCAGCGCCATCTGGTTGAACGAAAGGTTCATTACTCATGATCGGGCAATCATCCCCACTTCGAGAGGCGTTCAAACACGCCGTGCTGATCATCGGCGCGTTGATCGTCATCTTGCCATTTTATGTGATGACCAGTTATTCGCTGAAATCACAGGGCGAAATCACCACCAACACCGGCGGCTTTTTCGGCGCGCAGGAAAAAGTGGTTGATGAGTACTGCGTCAAGCTCGGCAATGCCCGCGACAAATGCGAAGTGACGCCAGCGATTTTCAATTATACCCAGGCGTTTAAAAAAGCGCCCCTAGTGCGGTATTTGCTGAACGGCCTGTTCGTCACGGCATCCATTTTCCTGATTCAGGTGATCGTCGCGATGCCGTGCGCCTATGCGCTGTCGAAACTCAGGTTTTGGGGGCGCGATGTGGTCTTCGGATTGGTCATGTTTTGCCTGTTGATCCCCGTGCACGCCATCGCGTTGCCGATTTACATCATGCTGTCCAAGGTCGGGCTGACCAATACCTACGCGTCGTTGATCATACCGTGGACCATATCGGTGTTCGGCATTTTCCTGATGCGGCAGTTTTTCATGACCGTTCCCGATGACTTGATCGACGCCGCACGCATGGACGGGATGTCGGAATTTTCAATCATCTGGAAAGTGATGCTGCCGACCGCGATTCCGGCGCTACTGGCCTTTGCCATTTTTTCGGTGGTTGCGCATTGGAACGATTACTTCTGGCCGCGTTTCGCGATCACCGGGATGCGCGACCTGTACACGCCGCCGCTGGGCATGCGCGAGTTCCGAGGGGGCTCGGACGGATCGGACTGGGGGCCGATGATGGCGACCGCAACCATCATCGTCACGCCGCTGATCGTCGCGTTCATGTTGGCGCAAAAGAGATTCATCGAAGGCATCACTCTGACGGGCATGAAGTAGGAGTACGCCAGCCTGCGGGCACGATGAATTCCTCACGATTGGGGACGGAAATGGAACGGGTTCGCACGATTGAGGTCGTTCCGATTTAAAACTATGGAGCACACAGATATGAAACGCATACTTTCTCTGGCCGCCGCTGCGGTCGTTTATTCGACAACGGCGTTCGCCGTCGAAATCGAAGTCGGCTATCCGTACAGTCATCTCTTCGACGTGACCTACGAAAAAATCATGAAGGACTTCAAACAGGCGCACCCGGACATCGACGTGAAGTTCCGTTCGACCTACGAAAGCTACGAAGACGCCACCAACGTGATCTTGCGTGAAGCCGCTTCCGGCAACCTGCCGGATGTGACCATGCAAGGTCTCAACCGCCAGGCCATCTTGGTGGAAAAAGGCATCGCCAAATCTTTGGAGCCGTTCATCGCCAAAGAAGCCGACTTCGCCAAAGACGGTTATCACGAAGCCATGTTGTCCTTGTCGACCTTTGATAAAGAAGTTTACGGCCTGCCGTTTTCGATTTCGCTGCCGGTCGGTTATTACAACATGGACATGATGCGTAAAGCCGGCATCAACAAGATGCCGGGCACTTGGAACGAAGTCGTCGACGCTTGCCATAAAATGAAGGCCAGCGGCATCAAAAATCCGGTGTTCTGGGGGTGGAACATCACCGGCAACTGGTTCATGCAGGCTTTGTTGTGGAGCCAAGACACGCCGATCGTCAAAGACGGCAAGGTCAACTTTGATGGACCCGAAGGCCTCACCGCGCTGGAAACGATGAAAAAAGTGTTCCGCGGCTGTGAAATGAAGAACCTGTCTTGGAAAGATGCGTTGGCGTCGTTCTCTGCGGGCGAAATCGGCATGATGTTCTGGTCTACGTCCGCATTGGGCGCGGTTGAGCGCGCCAAGGGCGATTTCGAACTGAAGACCAACGAATTCCCCGGCATCGGTGGTAAGCCGTTGGGCTTGCCCGCTGGCGGCAATGCTGCGTTGTTGGTCTCGACCTCCAAAGATCCGGAGCGTCTTCAGGCTGCTTGGACTTTCTTGAAGTTCATCACGTCCGGCACAGGTGCGGCTGCCGTTGCCGAAACCACTGGCTATATGCCGCCGAACAAAGCCGCCAACGAAGTTATCTTGGCGGATTTTTACAAACGTAACCCCAACAAGGAAACCGCCGTGCGTCAGCTGCCTTTGCTGCGCGACTGGTTGGCCTATCCAGGCGACAACGGCCTGGCCGTCACTCAGGTTATTTATGACGGCATCGAAGGCGTTGTCGTTGGCGACAATGACGACATGAAAGAGGTGCAAGCCGAACTCGTGGCGGAAGTCACTGATTTGTTACCGAAGAACTAAACACTATTCGAGTCCTCGGGGAGGGGCTTAAACGCCTCTCCCCATTTTTCTGCCGTATCTCCTTGCACACGAGGAAAGACCCCCATGAGTTTTGTTCAAATCACCGACACCCATTTTGTTCCGGGTTGCGAGCTGCTTTATGGCATGAGCCCCGCCGCGCGTCTCACCCCCGGCATTCAAATGATCAACACCGATCACAGCGACGCCGATTTTGTGCTCGCTACGGGTGACCTGGCTCACTACGGCGAGAAGGCGGCCTACGAAACGCTGAAAGAAACGTTGGCGCCGCTGAACATTCCAGTTCATTTGATGATGGGAAATCACGACAGCCGCGCACCGTTTCGTGCTGTCTTTCCCGATGCGTCCGAAATCGATGGCGGATTTTTCCAGTTCGCGCTGGAAACCGACGACATGCGGGTTTTGTGCCTCGATTCGCTGAACGATGTGCCCGGCGACCATATGGGACGTCTGTGCGAAACGCGGTTGCGCTGGCTGGATGCACAAATCGCGGCGACACCGAATGACAAAAAACTGGTAGTTGCCAATCACCACCCGCCGTTCGAGCTGGGCATGCCGATCATGGACAGCATCAAACTCACCGACGGCGAGGCGCTTTGGGAAGTGCTGCAAAAACGCAAGCCGGACCTGATGGTCTTCGGTCATGTGCACCGCCCGATTTCCGGTGCGTGGCGCGGTATTCCGTTTCACATTCAACGCGGTTTCAACCATCAGGTCGCACTTGAGTTCAAGGACACACCGACAATTACATTCAAAGATGAAAACCCCGATATCGCGGTGGTCCGCAGCACGGCCGACAGCGTTCTGGTGTTCACACGGTCCGTGGGCGGCGAAACAAGATCGTATCCGGCAGGCGAGGAAAACAAGCAGCAGCCGCAGCCGCAGACCTAAATGGTCAATTCGCCTGCTTGCGGGGGGATGGTGAATGAGCCAACTGGTTCGTGAGGGAGGCCATAGGCCGACCGATAGACGGAGTGAAACGACGGTCCGTAGGCGCATCGCGCCTAGGATGAAGGGCAAAGCCCTTCACAAATCCAACCCCCGCAACCAATAATATCAACGGCTTAGCCAGAAATGGCTGGGCCGTTTTTATTTGCGTGGAAGCGGTGTGGAAGCTGCGTGGAAGCGGGCGGGGGCGGGATATAGCGGTCCACAGAATTGGCTGATCGTATATGTTTGAAAACAGTACCCTGACCAGCGTTGACAACACCCCAACCATCATACGGGCGAAAGGTTGACTTCATAGGGGGCAATTTACGAAAAAAGTTCTATTCATCAGCAATCCCATCATGCAATGGTTTCTCATCCCGTTGAGATGTGGATCAGAGACTTAGCCAAGCAGCAGCTGCGAGAGAGACTTGATGATTGGGATGGCTGAAACCACCGTGGGTGCGGCTTTCATGATGGGCTTGATCAGCGCGGTATCCCTGCCACTGGGCACCCTTACGACAATTTTCTGGAAACCTCGCGATCGTATGCTGGCGATCCTTCTGGCGTTCGGCGGCGGAGCGCTTTTGGCGGCACTGACAATTGATCTGGTGGCTTCGGCCTTGGAACGAGGGCACTTCTGGTCACTCACATTCGGTTGCATCGTCGGCGGTATCTTGTTCAAGGTGCTCAATCATTTCGTAAATATGCGGGGTGGTTTTTTGCGTAAATCGTCGACGCTGATTTTTTACCTGGACCGTCGTCGCCGTGCGCATCTGGAAAGAGTCTTGGCGCAAGTGGCGCGCGTTCCCTTGTTCAAAGAATTACCCGATGAGGATCGCCACGCCATCGCGGAACGCGCTGTTATTCAAGACTTTCCTCAAGGCGCGAGCATATATGAAATCGGTGATCCAGCCGACGAGCTCTACATCATTGAGAAAGGCGAAGTGGCGATTGCCCCGCACGGCAAAAGCAATGACGGCGACAAAGTATTTTACGGCAACGAAAGTTTTGGCCGACGTTCCTTCATTACGGGCCTACCGCATTTAGATGCCGCGGTCGCCCGTACGTCAGTGCGTTTATGGTCGATCCCAAAGGTGGCTTACGAACACCTGTTGCAGGTATCGCCAACCCTCTCCCAGGCCACCACGGGGTTCTTGATGTCGCCCAAAATCCGTCAGTTTCTGATCAAGCGGCACAATATGAGCGACGAGTCCGTTGACAATTGGGTAGACCATGCGGTCGCCTCGGTGCGGGCGGGCGATGAAATTCCACCGGCAATCAACATCGATACCCTTGACGAAGAATTCATGAATGTTGCTGAAAGCATTCGTCGGTTCCCCATCTTCCACGGCTTGGGTGGCGATGAGCTCAAGGTTGTTGCGTCACAGCTTTTCCTCACGACCTATAAACGAGGGGATATTCTCTTTCGCCAAGGGGAACGAGCGGACAGAATGTTCATCACCGAAAGCGGTGAAGTGTCTTTGTTTGATCCTGACGATCCAACGCGCGAAGGCATCAAAATTAAACCATTGGATGCTTTCGGCGGCCTATCTTTCCTCGCGGGTGGGTATCATACGGTGAACGCCGTGGCCACGAAGCGCACCAAGGTTTGGGTGTTGAGAAAGAGCGACTTCGAAGACGTTCTGATCGGTCTTCCCAGTTTCGAACAACGGGTCACCGAATTCATGAGCGGCAGCGGCATGCTTTCCTATTTGGAGAACAAGCTGAACTTCCAGCCCAATAAGGCCAGCCGTTGGATAGAAAAAGCCATTCATCAGTTGGACGCAAAGCGTTTGGTGCCCAGCATCGACCTCGCCCAAGCCGAACTGCATGGAAACAAGGGGGTTCCCGTCGCCATCTGGCTGGGGATTTTGTTGGATGGCATCCCGGAATCCTTGGTCATTGGCGCATCCATGATCAATGCTAGCGCCAGTCTGTCGCTCGTGGCGGGATTGTTTTTTTCCAACTATCCGGAGGCTCTATCCAGTTCTACGGGCATGCGCCAACAAGGTTTCTCGTTTTCACAGACGTTGCTTATGTGGACATCGATCACCGTGTTAACAGGCATCGGCGCGGCGTTGGGGAACATGTACTTCGTCGGTGCGGAACCGTTCATGTTCGCTCTCGTGCAGGGCATCGCCGCAGGCGCCATGTTGACGATGATCGCTGAAACGATGCTGCCTGAAGCCTACTTCAAATGCGGGTCCGTTGTGGGGCTGTCCACCCTGGCAGGATTTCTGTCTGCCATATTCTTCAGCACCTTAAATTAGTCTGCAGTTGTGAGCGGTCAAAACGGGCCTGTAACATATATTTCACCTTAAAGGCCTCATTCACAAATTATCCTCTCGTTCATCGACCTCTTCTAATATACAGTCATACCTGATGACGTCGTCTTGAGAGGCCGTTTCGTCCACGGTGCTATGAGGTGTTTGCGTGTTCACCGAAACCTTGTTCAAAAGCCGTCAGGCGATTGAGAATTTCGCAGCCCTGCTGCTGTTCTGGATTTTGTTGAGCGACACGATGGCCATTGATGTCGTGGCCGTGGGTATTGTCGTGGCGCTGATCATCAGCTTGGCCTTTCGCGGAAGCCTTTCGTTCTTTGCTGATTTCCGTTTCACGCCGCGCGCGGTGTGGGCGACGGTTCTGTATTTCATTTATTTTTTCAAAGAATTGGTCAAAGCAAATCTGAAGCTTGCCGTGATCGTTCTTTCGCCGTCCTTGCCGATCAAGCCCGGTCTGGTCAAGGTTCGCACCCGATTGAAGACCCCCATGGGGCGTTTGCTGTTGGCCAACTCCATCACCCTGACGCCCGGCACCCTGAGCGTCGACCTGGACGGGGACTGTTTCTATGTCCACTGGGTCACGATGGAAACGGACGAAGTCGAAGAAGCTACCCGGGAAATCGTTCAAGGGTTCGAGCGCTATCTGGAGGTCATGTATGGTTGAAACCTTGATCCTCATTGCCGCCGGGTTTGCCGGTGCGGCGTTCATTCTGGCGTTGGACCGGTTTGTGCGTGGTCCCATGGCCGTGGACCGAGTGATCGCCTTCGACGTTCTGACCATCATCTCCATCACAGGCATCGTGCTGGCTGCTTTGCTTGAAGGGCGCATTATCTATCTCGACGTGGCGTTGGTTTATGCGTTGCTGTCTTTCCTGGGCGTGATCGTGGTCGCGCGTTATCTGGGCAAGGGGGCTTAGGCGCATGTGGGACATAATTGGTAGCGTGGTGTTGGTGGTGGGAACGGTGTTCTTGTTTTTAGGCGGCCTCGGCCTTTACCGCATGCCAGACACTTACAATCGTATTCAGGCCGGCACCAAGGCGACCACCCTGGGTACGGTGTTGTCGCTGGCAGGTGCGGGCATGCTTCAGCCCGAATGGGCTACAAAGCTGTTTCTCATCTGCGTTTTCCTGCTGTTCACCAACCCGCTGTCGTCACAGGTTTTGGCGCGCGCGGCACACCGTGTCGGCATCACACCCGCAAAATCGATGCAGACAGACAGCTTGGCCGACGATACAGAAAAATTACAAAAAGGGGAGGGTCAGGAATGAGTTCCCTTCCCATGGCCATGTTGCTGATCGTTTCCGCCGCTATGGTAATCGCGGCGGTGATGGCCATACATCCCGCGCGCAGTTTGCCCATCGCCATCCTCGCCGCCGGATCGGTGGGCCTGTTCGCGTCGGTTTTATTTGTGCTGTTGGCGGCACCTGACGTCGCCATGACGGAGGCGGCCATTGGCAGCGGCCTGACGACGTTTCTGTTTTTCTTCGTGCTGAGACGCGTGCGGAGGGATCATGATTAAAAACACGATCGTCCTGGTCTTGGTTTTGGGGTTAAGCCTTATCTTCGCAGCTTTGTGGATGGGCTTCGTTCCGGGGAGCGAGCTGAACGAGGTTGCGCGTTATTATGCCGACAACACGGCGCGCGAAGTCGGCGCACAGAACATCGTCACCGCAATCATCGTGACGTATCGTGGGCTCGACACCTTGGGCGAGGTGACCGTGCTGTTCCTCACGGCCGCCATCGTCGGTTTGGTGTTGGCGCGCGCCCGCGCTTTGGAACGAGCGGCGTATACCCGCCCTCAGGAATTGCCCCCCGCGGGCGAGCTTCTGGAAATTGGCGCGCGGTTGCTGGTGCCTCTGATCTTGTTGTTCGGCGCGTATGTGTTCATCAACGGGCATCTGACGCCGGGCGGTGGGTTTCAGGGGGGCGCGATCGTGGCATCGGCGGTGCTATTGATGTTGCTGACCGACCCCTTGCGCCGCTTCAGTCGCCGTTTGATTACCCTTGTGGAATCCACCATGGGTCTGGTCTACGTGGCCATCGGTGTTATTGGGTTGGCTCTGGCGGGTGGCTTTCTCGACAATCGGATTTTGCCGCTGGGCGAGTTTGGTTCACTGTTCTCTGCCGGTGCAATCCCCGTGATCTATTCACTGATCGGGCTCAAAGTGGGCGCCGAGTTCAGCGCCATGATGGTCAGCTTGTCCGAAACGGAGGATCGCTGACATGGCCCATATTGCGATGTTGACCGGGTTTTTATTGATCGCCATCGGCCTCTACGGTGCACTGACCAACAGCAATATCCTACGCATGATCGTCGCGTTCACCGTGGCCAACACCGGCGTCAACGTGGTGCTGGTGTCGGTGGGTTATATGAGTGGGCGCACCGCCCCCATTTTGGATGATGCCGTGAGCCTAGCCGATGCGGCCCAGCGCATCATCGACCCCATACCCCAAGCCTTGGTATTGACGGCGATTGTCATTGGATTGGGTGTGACGGCGTTGATGCTTGCCTATGCTTATCGCCTGTATGAAAGCAAGGGGACCCTGGATATCTCTCGGTTCAGGGATTTGAGATGGTAAACGCGATCCACATCATCTCCACGGGATTGGGCGCGGCATTTTTGCTGGGGCTTTTGCCCAATGCCTGGCGTGCGCGGGCCCATGTGTTGACGATGATCGCGTTGGCGTTGATGAGCTGGATTGCTTATCAATGGCTCTATGCCTTCGCCTTCGAAGGCCAGAAGACGGTTGAGATCTTCACCGCCGGTGTATCGCCGCCGTTCGCCATCAATCTACGCTTAGGGTTGGCGGAAGCGGCGCTGGTGTTGTTGGTGTGCGTGAGCGGTTTGTTCTCGGTCTTGTACCTCAAACGAACATTGATGCGCCTGGGCCGTCGCGCCATGGCCGTCATGTTGATCGCTGTGATGGCGTTTTGCGGCATCATTCTCACCCGCGATATTTTCAATCTGTTCGTCTTCGTGGAACTGTCGGTCATTTCTGTAAGCGGGCTGGTGCTGCTGTCCACTGACCTGCGCGCATTGGGCGCGGGGTTCAAGTACCTGATCGTCTCGCAGATTGTTTCCATTTTGATGCTGATCGGCATCATCTTCCTTTACCACGCAGGCGGTTCGCTCAACATCGATCTGCTGGCCGCTCAGAACGTAATGGCGCTGTCTGGCGGCGCGCTGGCGTTTTTCCTGTTGCTGATGTCTGTGGTGGCGGAGGTCAAGCCGTTCCCGGCGAACGGCTGGGCGCTGGATATCTATGAGGCCGCTCACCCGGCATTCGCCGCGATCTTTTCGGCGGCGGCGGGGACGGCAGCGCTGTTCGCTGTTGACAAGGTTTTGTTGATCGGCGGTGCGGCGTGGTTGCCGGTGGTCATGAGCATCGGCTTGCTTACCTTTGTAGCTGCCAACGTGCTGGGCCTGTCCCAAACCGATGACCGACGTTTGTTGGGATACTCCTCGATCGGGCAGCTCGGCTTGGTGCTCACTGTCGTCGGCCTCAAGGATGTCGTGGGCGATCAATATCTGTTCATCGCAGGTGGCATTTTGGTAGCGCATGCGGTTGCCAAGGCCGGATTGTTCTGGCTGTCGGGTGTTGTCAAGCAACGTGGACTGACGGCGTGGGCTGTGCTGCGCAAAAACCCACCGTTGTTGTTCGCGTTCGCGACGTTCATTGCATTGCTGATCGGCCTGCCGCCGTTCCCGGGCTTCTACGCCAAGTGGGAACTGATCCATATCCTCGCCGACCAAGAACGTTTCACCCTGATCTCTTTGATCTTGCTGGGCGCGCTGGTGGAGACGGTGTACCTGTTCCGCTGGTTCGGATATGCGTTAAAGCGCGAAGCCGATATGCAACATGTATCCTTTTCTGCGCGCAAGGTTTTGGTGATCTTGATCACCGCGCTGGGTGGTTGGGGCTTGGGCTATGTTTGGGGTGAGCTATCGGGCCACCCCAATCTTTTGCATTCCGCCGCACTTCTGTTCGCGCTGGGCTTCATCGTGCTGGACGGCTTGCCGGCTTGGATCAAGAACACCGCCGCCATCGTCGGCATGACCGCATTTTTCTGGATCAGTTACCCAGGATACGATCCTTTGCAATTGATCTTCGCCGCCATCATCTTGTTGGGTGGAGCGGTGATCTTCCTCGCGGGCTACACCGTTCGCGGCCAACGTTTGGGCTTCTACCCGTCGGCCATGCTGATGTACGCGGGACTGTCCATGCTGATTGTGGCGGATACGTCGTTTGGTTTCTTCGCCGCATGGGAAGCCCTGACCATCGGATCGTACTTCTTGATTTTGCGGGGTCGAAATTCCGAACCGCACGCACTGTCTTACATTATCTTTTCTCTAGGCGGTGCGTTCGCCATTTTGACCGGCTTCGCGCTGGGCTCAGATGGGCAGTCGGTGTTCGCCGTCGCGGACCTCGCCACGGTCGCAGCACAGACTGCGCCGTGGGTGTTCATGCTTCTGGCCGTTGGCTTCATGACCAAAACCGCGGCCATTGGTTTGCACATCTGGCTGCCCGGCGCGCACGCCGAAGCCGAAACCGATGTTTCACCGATGGTCTCAGGTATCTTGCTGAAAGCGGGTTTGTTCGGCATGTTCACCTTGTTGATGACCATGGGCAAGACGCAGCTGTATGGTTTTGAATTGACCTACGCGTTGATGTGGATCGGCGCGGTCTCGGCATTGTTGGGCAACCTGATGGCGGCGTTTCAGGAAGATGCAAAGCGCTTGCTTGCCTATTCCTCCATTGGTCAGATGGGCTATGCGCTGTTCGGCCTGTCCATGATGAACCATCTCGGCTGGTTAATGGCGTTGATGTTCGTCATCAACCACTATGTCTACAAATCTCTTTTGTTCCTGTCCGTCGGCGGCGTTGCCAAGCGCACGGGCACCAAGCTGATGTATCGCATGGGCGGGTTGATCACCTTGATGCCACTGTCTTTCATCGCGGTGCTGATCGGCATCATCGCCATGTCCGGCGTGCCACCGCTTTCGGGCTTCGGCGGGCGGTGGATTTTCTACAACGCCATTATGACGGCGGAATATCGCTTGCCGGTGATCATCATTTTCCTGTCCGGCCCCATCGCGTTCCTCTATCTGTTCCGTCTCATCCACACCATTTTCTTGGGCCAGTTGAAAGACGAACACAGACGGATCAAGGAAGCGCCGTTTTGGATCATCCTACCGCAGATGCTGTTCGTGGCCTTCCTCATGGGCTTCGCCTTGTTCCCGGGTTTAGCGCTGAAACGCGTAGACGCTTACATCAGCCAGTTCTTCGCCAACGGCGGCCTAGCGTGGGAAGGCCTGACCATCACCAGCCAGTTCGGCTATTGGAGCCCGGTGTCGATTATGATTGTCACGGGCGTGATCTTCATGGTCCTGCTGGCATTTTTGGTGGCGCTCAACCACAAGGCCAAGAAGGTCAAGCAGTTCAACATCGTCTACGCCGCAGAACGCCCGTATCGTCCGGAAACGACGCACTTCGCATGGAATTTCTTCGCGCCCTACCGCAAGGCATTCGGCTTCCTGCTGAAGCCTTACGTTTCATCATTTTGGAACTGGGTTGCGGGCGCGGTTCATGGTGTCTCCGACTTCGCAAGGCGTTTCTATACCGGCGATGGTCAAGTTTACGCCATTCACCTGCTGGGGTTTGTGGTCGCGGTGTATCTGATTGCGATGGGGATATAAGCGATGGAATTTGAATGGATCAAAATCCCTCATGCACTTTTGACTCTGTTGATCGTTTTTTTATACGGTCTGCTGCTCTCCGCCATCATTCAGAAGATCGGCGCGCGCGCGGGACGGCGTCATGGCATTCCTTTCTATCAGAACTACATCGATCTGGTTAAGAACTACGCGCTACGGTCCTCCATCACCCACGGCTTTATGTTCTATTTGGGGCCGGTGTTCCGCTTGAGCGGCGGCGTGGGGCTGCTGCTGTTCGTGCCGACCATTTATGGCGTGGCGATGCACGAAAACTTCGCGTTTGCGGGCGATCTGATTTTGGCACTTTATTTCGTGTTCTTCGGGACGTTGGGCATGGCGTTGGGTGCGGGCGAAAGCGGTCATCCCTACGCAGCTATCGGCGTATCGCGTGGCCTAGCGCAAGTCACGGCGGCGGAACTTCCGTTCGCCATCGCGGTGTTTGCCGTCGCGCTGCAATACCAAACTTTGTCGATCACCGAAATCGTCACTGCGCAGCAAGGCAGCGTGTTGAACTGGACGGCGTTCACCAACCCGCTGGCGGTAACGGCGGCAATGTTGTCGTTCCTGGGATCAATGATGCGTCCACCGTTTGATGTGCATATGGCGCCCCAGGAAATTCCCATCGGTCCGCCGACTGAATACCATTCGGCCTATCTGGCGTTGATGCAGACCAACCGCGCGATCTTTCCCATCGCCAAGATGGTGGTCTACATGAACCTGTTTTTCGGCGGCGCGGGCAACTGGCCGGTGTTCTTTGCCAAGGTGTTCTGCCTGTATCTGTTCGCGGCGTTCGTCGGCGTGGTGTTCCCGCGCTTTCGCGTCGAACAATCGGTTCGCTGGTTTCTGGTCTGGGCGGTGCCGATCGGCATCGCAGGCTTGCTTTGGGTGTGAGGTGAGATGAAAGACGAACTGAAAAAACGTATCATCAAGGGTCCCGACGGGGTCGAATTCGAAGTCGACCCTATGACGGACTACTATTGCGATGCGCCGCCCGATGTTCATCCGCCGGTTTACGTGAAGATCGTTGAGGATTTCTTCAACTGGGCGCGATCTGAATCCCTTTGGATTTTGGGCTTTGGCACCGGCTGTGGTGCAATTGAGATGCGCCCCCTGATGACACCGCGTTTTGACGCCTACCGTTTCGGTGTGCAATGGCGACCGACACCGCGCCAAGCCAATCTGCTGATGATTTCGGGGTATCTTTCGACCAAGACGCTCAAACGCGCGATTCGTTCATACGAACAGATGCAGAGCCCCAAGTACGTGGTGGGGCTGGGGTCGTGCACCATCAACGGCGGCATGTATTTCGATTCCTACAACACCATTAAGAAGCTGGACGAATATATGCCGGTGGATGTCTACATCGCAGGCTGCATGCCCCGGCCCGAAGCTTTGCTGGCCGGATTCGAACAGCTCAAGACCATCATCCGCTCCGGCAAGGCCGAAGGCGCCAACCTCTACGCACAAAACTTCGACTGGTACAAGGCCAATCAGAAGAAGGTCATCCACGACTGGGACATGCCCGATTACAACTGGTAACGATCAATGCAGGACTTACAAGCCACACTAAGCGAGCACTTCGAACTGGGCGAATGGACCCAGCAGCGCGGCGACTTGGCCTTCGTCACGGTGGCGCGTGAATACCTGCGTGGTGTTCTCCACCATCTGCGTGAGCATGAAGGCTTTACGCACTTGGTGCTGTTGACGGCAGTGGACTGGATCGAGGACGGTCAATTCCAACTGACCTATCTGTTGAACGATCGCGCCAATGCCCGTGATTTAGGCGTGCGGGTTTTGGTCCCCCGCGACGGGGCGGAGATGGACACCATCCACGATCTGTGGCCGACGGCTGCGACGTACCAGCGCGAGCTGCGCGAAATGTTCGGCATCGATTTTCCGGGCAGTCCCCGTGTGGATGAGGAATTCATCCTCGAAGGTTGGCAAGGGCCGCCGCCGTATCGGCGCGACTTCGATACCTTGAAGTTTTCCCAAGAAGAATTCGCCGACCGCCCCGGACGCGAAACCAAGGATCCAGCCGAGCACATGAAACAGAAGCTTTATCCGGAAGGGGAACGCTGATGGTGCAGGATTTATCGGATCGCAGCCAATATCCGTCCATGAACCCGGACGGCACCTTGGACATTGACCTGGAGTCCGGGAAGTACTTGAAGCTGTGGCACGGTCCTAATCACCCCGGCATCACCGGCAACATGTCAGTGGAACTGACGGTCTGCGGCGACGAAGTGGTCGAGGGTAAAACCCATGTCGGTTATTTGCATCGCGGCTTCGAAAAGCTGATGGAGCGGCGCACCTTCATCCAGTGCTTTCCGCTCGTTTGCCGCATCTGCGTGCCGGAACCGGACTTCAACGAATACTGCTACGCCGCCGCCGTCGAAGAACTGGCTGGCGTTGAGGTTCCAGAACAGGCCGATTGGATCCGCACATTGATCTTGGAAATGGGCCGCTTTAACAGCCTCATGATGTACCTGGGCGGACAATCCGGGGCACTGGGTTTGGGCGTGATTGGACAGTGGACCACATACATCCGCGACTTGATGCTGGACCGGTTTGAAGAGCTAACGGGCGCGCGCATCTATCACATGTTCATCATGCCCGGTGGCGTGCGCGATACGTTGCCGGACGGTTTCGATCAGCGTATGGAGGAAACCCTCAAGGAAGCCGAGCGCACCATGAAGGATGTCCTCAATGTGATGTTTAAAAACGCAGTGTTTCGAAAGCGCACCATCGGTGTTGGCTACATCGACCCTGCGCTGTTCGAAGACTACGGCGTCACCGGTCCGACGGCGCGCGGCGGCGGCGTCGCCAAGGACGTGCGCAAAGACCAACCTTATCTGGTTTATCCCGAATTGGAATTCGATGTGAACGTGGCCGAAAATTCGGATATCTACGCTCGCGCCGATGTGCGCCGTCGCGACGCACTGCAATCCATCGACCTGATCCGCCAGATTTTGGCGAAAATGCCGCGCACCGGACCCGTGATGGCAAAGATGCCCAGTATGTTGCATTGGAAGATACCGCGCGGCGAAACCTATATCCGGGGCGAATGTTCACGCGGCGAATATGGGTTTTACGTCGTGACCGACGGGTCCGGGTATCCGCGTCGCATCAATGTACGTGGTCCTTCTTATACGCATGCGATGGCGCTTTTGGAACGCTTGCTCGTCAATGCCAACATCTCTGATGTGGCGGCATTGATGGTATCGCTGCACACCTATCCACCCGAGATCGAGAGGTAATTATGGCTTTGTCGAACGTCCTCTCCCCGTTCCGTGCGTGGAAATATTTGTTTAAAGATCCGGTCACCATTCGTGATCCGCTGACCGAGCGTCCGGGCGCGCCGCGTTACCGCGGCTTCCATCAAAACGATACGGACAAATGCATCGGCTGCGGCACCTGCGAGGTTATCTGCCAGAACCACGCCATCGATATGGTCGAAGCTGAGGGCTTCGAAGCCAAGGACGGCGATTCCGGCCTGCGCCCGCGCATCGATTACGGCCGATGTTGCTGGTGCGCGTTGTGCGTGGACATCTGCATGACCGGCTCGCTCACCATGTCCAATTCGTATAAGTGGGTAGATGCCGATCCAGACGTCTTCCGTTTCACGCCGGGCGTGGATCAAAAGCAGTGGGACGAAGACGAACTCGGCTACCACCGCCCCGAAGGCCATGCGCTACACGCCCCGGATCGGATCGAAATGGAGGAAATGGCACCCGAAGCGCGCATCGGGAACTTTTCTGAAATCGTTACCGGTTACGATGTAGAGCGCGCCAAATTGGAGGCTGACCGCTGCGTCGAATGCGGCCTGTGCGTCGCCACCTGTCCCGCGCACATGGCGATCCCGCAATACATCAAGGCGGTGCGCGACGGCGATTATGAAGGCGGCTTGGCGCTGCTGTATGAAACCAACCCGTTCTCCCAGATGTGTGGGCGCGTGTGCACGCACAAGTGCGAAACCGCCTGCGCGGCCCAACACGAAGGCGATGCAATCGCCATTCGCTGGCTGAAACGCCACATCACCGATCAGGTCGATCACAAGGACTACCTCAAAATCATCGGCAAGCCGAAGAAAGCCGCGCGCGGTCAAGCCAAGAAAATAGCCATCGTTGGCGCGGGTCCGGCGGGCCTGACGGCGGCGTTCGATCTGGCGCGCCAAGGCCATAAGGTTGTGATCTACGAAGCCCGCAAACATCCCGGCGGCATGCCGCGCTACGGCATTCCGGAATACCGCTTGCCCTATGGGGTGCTGGACGATGAAATCGATGTCATCCGTGCCCAAGGCGTGGAAATCATCTGCGACACCCGTGTCGGCGATGACATCACCATGGACCAACTCAAGCAACAAAACGACGCGGTGATCCTGGCCATTGGCCTGCATCTGGGCCGTTCCACGCGCGTTCCGGGATCGGATCACGCCGACGTGCGCAAGGCCGTGGACCTGCTGCGCCAAGTCACGGATGAAGACCCCGTCGATGTGCCAAAACGCGCGGTGGTGATCGGCGGCGGCAACGTCGCCATGGACATTGCACGGACCATGGCGCGGTTGCAAAAACAAGCTTATGGCGAGGTCGGGGTAACCGTCACCGCCCTGGAAAGCCGTGATCAGTTTCTCGCCGACACAGATGAAATCCGTGAATGTGTCGAGGAAGGGATCGAGATCATCGACGCGCGCGGTCCTCAGGAAATTCTGATTGGCAAGGGTGATAAAGTCGAAGGTCTGCGCACGTGGAACGTCTTGTCCATTTTCGACGACCAGGGGCGCTTCGCCCCTTGCTACGATGAGGGCGATGAACGTATCCACGCAGGTGAGATGGTGATCGAGGCGATTGGCCAGGCGGCAGGCGTCGATATGCTTGGCGAAGAGCTGACTGAAGCGCTCGACTGGAACAGGGGGCGCATCCAAGTGAATGTGAACGGTCGTACGTCCGAACCGTGGCTGTGGGCAGTAGGCGACTGCGTGAACGGCCCGGACGTGGTGCATGCCGTTGCCGACGGCCATCGCGCCGCGGCCAACATTCTGGCCGCACTCCAAGGCAAGGAGGTGGAACAATGAGCAAAGGACACGGCTACGACAAGCTCAAGCCGCTGACCACCGTGCAAGAGGTTTTCAACGTGGCGATCGAGTTTGAACGCACCGCGCGAGATTTTTACCGCGACTTGGCGCCCAAGGTCAGTAAGTCCATTCGCTATCTGGTGGAGGAGTTGGCCGAAGAGGAACAGCGCCATTTCGACCTGTTCACGAAAATGTCCCAACGCACGGACATGGGCGATGTCATGAGCGTGCAAATCAAACGACCGGTGAGTGATCGAAAGTTTTCAGATTGTGTGCACTTACCGGATTTAGGCGAGTATCCGGATGATCAAGCCGTGCTGCAGTACGCCTTGATGCGCGAACATGCGGCGATGGAGCAATACCACGCCTTGGCTGACGAAACCCCGGTGGGCCCACTTCGCGACCTGTTCGCGTTTCTCGCCAACGAGGAAACCAAGCATAAGAACGAACTGGAAGCCGTATACTACGAAACCGTTCACAGCGGCGGCGTTTGACGCGCTCTGGTTTCAGGTGTGATGTGCGAGTGAACCTAGCTTATGGCTGCTTTGGGTCGATTCTGTTGAAAAACTCCGGGAGCTAAATACGACGGTAACTTTTGAAGCTTCTGCGGAATGTCTGTGTAGGTTTCGAATCAAAGGAGCCTTCTCAGCGAATCATTCTTGCGTCAAATCTTCTTCGAAGTATTCGCATCCGAGTTTTTCAACAGAATCGGTCAGGAGCGGGCATAAAGACCAGCCTCAACAGCAGTTTGCTATGCGCCCAAGAGCGGACATTCTACAAAATGCTCATCAGAACAATCAGTTACACATTTACGTGCAATGTAGGAGCTTGAACAAATCCTCCCCCCGCAACCAAATATTAAGCCGCTAACTCAATGAGTTGGCGGCTTTTTGTTGTCTGGAGCACACCGCAGAAAAATAACCGGGTAAGCGTGGGGTAAGCAGACAACCTCAAGCTCCTGCAAGCTTGGACATGGTTGCTGGGTATTCGAGTGGTGGGGCAGAAACGAAATGCTCGTTTTATAGCGCTGGAAACTGCGGGAGAGTTATGTCACGTTAACTTCAGTCATGCGCTGCTATTGCTAGCGGAATAAATTGGCGGCCCAAACGCCTCATACGTAACATTTAGGGGGGGGGCACCCTGATTCACATGAATTACCTGAAAAACCATCATTTATTAGCTTCAAACGATCTGCATGAGGTGCGTGAGTTACTTTCTAATACAGCCAATACATCTTATATCGATGTGGTTGGTAAAAGGTGTAAAATTGAGGCCGTTGTTAATACTGCTTCTTTCAGTACCTTGAATCTTACCCATGTAACGTATGGCGCTGTTCAGACATTGGTCAACGAACACGAGAGCACCCCCGATGACTTCCTGTTTTGCATGCCAACTGGTGGAGCGGCGAGGGTTCAGCACCAAGGGCAAGAATTTGATGTTTCGCCTGATGTGGGTCTGATGAGAGACCTCAGCGTTCCTATTAAGTCCCGACAAGATCAGTTCTCCCTTTTTGCTCTGCCGCTTGCCACCGCATCTTTAAAACAACATGCACGCATGCTTATTGGCGATGTGGCGGATAGTGTTGAGTTTCGGTTTGATGCCAGACTGGACCTGAGCACGCCGGGTGGGCTGCATATGCGCGATACCGTGCATTATGTCGCCAATGCCTTGGATGGGCCATTGTGCAATCTGGACAACCCCATTGTCTTGGCTGGCTTCAAAGACATCCTGCTTACGAACATTTTAACGCTGTTGCCCAATACCTATGCAGACCTGTTGCAACAAAAACCGTCGTCTGCCGCTGTTCCATATTATGTGAAACGGGCGCGCGATTTTATTCATGCTCATGCGCACACCTCCATCACACTGGAAAAATTGGCGCGCCACGCTGGGTGTGGATATCGGACGTTACAAAGTGCTTTTAACGATGCCTATGGCATGGCGCCAATGGCGTATGTCAAGTCGGTGCGTTTGACTTATGTATATAACGATCTTCTGAATGCAGAAGATGGCGCTACGGTATTTTCTGTCGCCTTAAAGTGGGGTTTCACCCATATGGGTCGGTTTGCCCAAAGCTATGCAAAGCGCTTTGGCGTTTTGCCGTCGGAAACTCTGCGCTCACGAAAGTGAGCCCGCGCTTTATCCGTAAAACGCAATCAGTATCCGATATGTGCCTGGAAACGGCAGAATGGCTGAATTTCCTATAACTCTTTGCAAACATTGCTTCTAGTGTCGCTCCAAATGATTCTGCACATCCACATGTAGGTGTGTCTTTCAGAAAAGAGAAACGTTAGAAGGCCTGAATTCACCAGCAAGGTGGGCGGTCTGGTGAGGAAAAGCAATTGCAAGTGTTTAGTCTCAAATCAAAGTTAAAGGGCTTGGCCATCGTTCTGTTTGCCATGCTGAGCATTGGCGCAACCAGTGCAGCGGCACAGCAGCTTTCTGCTGGTGCTTATGGCTACAGTGGCAAAGGTAAGACGACTTGTGGTGGTCTGGTTAATGGCAAGCTTGAAAAATCCTGCGGCGCGACCAAGGCGGTATTTGAAGCAGACGCCGTCGGCGAATGCCCAAAGGGTAGTTTTTTTGATGTTGGTAAGTGGAGCTGCTGGACCTGTCCTAAGGGCTTTGTACGGGCGGGCACCGAAAAATATGATTCACGTAATCCCCTTGAGGTGGCGAAAGCCACCTTGCGCGCACTGGTGCCTGTGGATGGCCCTCGCGCCTGTGTGAAGGAAAACCCTTCACGTAAGGGAAAACCGGCCAGGGCGACCTATCAAGGCAAGGTTTGCCCCAAAGGCAGTTTTTTCGACCCGACCCGTGATGGTGAATGCTGGAGCTGCCCTTCGGGTTATAAACGCTCTGTGGCGCCGGTCGAATGGGCTGATGCTTGCGTCAAGGCGGCCAAAGAAAATTTCAAGAAAATAAATCGCTATGGACGCGCGACGGGGCTTTTGGGTACCGACTGTCCCAGCGGAAAGTTTTGGGATGCCGTTGATGGCCATTGTTACAGTTGCCCCTCAGGTTACAGCAGGACGGGCAATTCCGTTAAAAGCTCGAAAGCCTGTATGAGGGTGACCAAGGCCCAGCAGTCAAAGGCAACGCTCAAGGGCAAAGCCGTCTGCAAACCGGGTGAGATTTTGGATATCCGCAACGATGGCGAGTGCTGGACCTGCCCGACCAACTATGACCGCACCGTTAGCCCGATCAATGGCAAAAATGCCTGTGAAATCGGCGGCGGTTGGGACTTCGCCAGGGCCACGGAATCGTCGCCTCTGACGTGCCAATCGGGCCAGGTTTTTGATCTGGTCAACGCAAAGCACAAAAAAGTACAGGCGTTGATTAAGGCCCAGTTCAAGGCTGCGAAGAAAAAGGTTCCCGCAAACCTTGGCAAGAAAGGCGGCGGTACCTGTTGGAGCTGCCCGACGGGCTATCGGCGAACCGTGTTTGCGGTCTGGGACAAGGGAGCATGCGAATCCAACGGAATCAGCTGGAAAGCGCCCACATACAACCAGCCGGGCCTGTTCGGCCTGAAGGGAGCCGCCGATGTGGTGCGCGAGCTGATTGCAGAGCGCAAACTGATTGAAGAGTTCGCCGATGGCCTCGCGCCGGCACTCAAAAAATCCAAAGAGCAAACGCGACGTGATGTCTGGGAAGAGATCAGCACAAACCCAAGTGAGAGTGCAGTTCTAAAACTTGCGGTGTTTTCACGCCTGCAGGCTGCGGCAACGAATTCTGCCAAAGCCACCGCAGCAGAGCGCACGTTGCTGAGCAGTTTTGAAGACGCCGTTGTTCACTATCAAACCTTCCTGGCCGAGCAGGCCTTGCAGGCCTACCAAGCGTGGGATGCGGCCGATAAGAAGAAAAACGAAGTGTATAGCACCGTCATGGTCGCCGGAGTCGGGGTGGCGTCTGTGGCGACAGGTTTCGGCGCAAGTGCCGGACTCTATGCTATGGGGGCCGAGGCGATCCGGAATGAGCTGTGGCCCTTGCCCGATTTCACGGACATCACGCTGAGGTCTGTCATCGAGGATCAAGTCAAGGGGGAGGTCGTCGGGCTTGTCTACACCAAAGCCTTGCTGTCGAAGCCGGTTCTGAGAAAACTTTTTCCGTCGGACGCGGCCGCCAAAGTGGCCAAGAAGGCGCTGACGGAAGCCACCGAGGCATATGAGAAAAAACTCGGTAAGTTCATTATGCAAAAGCTCTCCAAGAAAGTGGCGCAAAAAGCGGCTGCAAAAGGTGCAGGCGTTACGGCGAAGGCCGTGGCGAAGGCCTTTGCTTCCGCCGGGCCGCAAATTTTGGCTGAGGTGGCGATCGATACCGTCATCGCTTACATTGAGATGCAAATTGAACGCGCCAACGCGGAACCGCGGCTGAACGCCAATGTGGCCGAAGCAGGACGGCCCTTCCAAGTCAAGCGTCTGTTGGCGACCGTAGAAGGCTCTAATGAGGTCAGTTCACAATGGGCCGCGGCGATGGGGGGAGCTGTGTCGCCTGCGAAAGCGGATCAAGCCGCCATCCAGAAGGCCGCCGGCGCTGTTCTGGCCACCTATAAGCTGCCCCCTGTAAAAGTAGCTGCTGAGCGGGCCCCTAAAATAGCGGCTGCGCAAGGCGCTTCAAAGTGGGTGAAAATTGGCGGCTCGGCCCGCGATGTCGCGGTTGGGTCCGACGGCACCACGTATGCGATTGGTGTCAAGAAGGGTGGAAAAGGCGGGTATCAAATCTTTAAGCGCGCCAAAACCGCCAACAAGTGGACCAAGATATCCGGCGCTGCGACCCGTGTTGCGGTTATGGGCACTCAAGCTTGGGTTGTGACCAGTGATGGTCAGATATTCTCTCAGTTGGGCAACAAGTGGAAGAAGATTCCAGGTCCCGCCGCGCAAGACATTGGGGCTAGCGCCACGGGCGTGTGGATTATCGACGTCAAAGGAAAAATCCATAAACGTGAGGGGAATGGGTGGACGAATGTTCCGGGCACCGCTTATCGGATCGACATCGATGCGGACGGCAGGCCGTGGGTTGTGAACAAACAGGGCAATACCTTCACGCATAACAATAGCCAAAAGTGGGTGAAGTTTCCCGGTGTAGCCATTGATGTGGCGGCCGATGTCCCGGGAATGGCGAGAGTGGTTGGTTCTGATGGCAAAATATACGTGTTTAACGCCACGAAGCAAAATTGGGACCCGGTTTCACAAGACGCGGACTCCCAAGCCATCGGCGCCGGTGGCGGGCAAGTGTGGAGGCTGACCAAACAGGCAGCCATGTATCGCTTGCAATAAGTGGGAAACGGAGCTGAGAGGTTTCTCAGCTCCGTCACCACCGCGACACCTTCCCCAATGTTTCATGAGAGTATTGAGCAGACATGAGTAGTTATTCTCTTCGCACCTATCTTCGCAGCACTGTTGCCATCATTGGTTTGGTGGCCTTGAGTGGTTGTCAAGCCACGGCGTTGAATGGTTTTGGCCAGCCGGGGCAATCGGGCAAGCCGGTGGTCAGCAGCTCGATCGCACAGACCAGCGTGATCACGCAGCTGGTGAGCGCCAGCACCAAGGCGTTGCAAGATCAGAAACTCGATGAAGCATCGCGGTTGATCAACTTGGCGCTGAAGATGGACGTCACCAATTCAGACCTGCAATTTCTCAACGGGCTGACTTATCACTTGATGGGCACGGCGGGCGACGCCACCAAGTTCGAACTGGCCGAGCAAGGCTACACCCAGGCGCTTAAATTCGATCCGGGCAACCTGTCGGCACAATATCAGTTGGGTCTGTTGTACTTGGATCAGCGCCGTTATGGGCTGGCTCAGGGGCGCTTCGCGGCTGTGGCGTTGCATCGTGGCGACGATCCGGCGGTGCTCTACAGCCTAGCGTCGGCGTCTTATTACGCACGCGATCCCAAAACCTCGGAAGCGGCCCTCAAGCGTTTGATGGACGTAGCGCCCGAAACCAAAGACAAACCGGAAGTGCTCAAGGCCAGGGCATTGTCGTTGGCGGCGATGGATGACCGCGCCGGTGCAGCTGAATATGTCGCGGCCTACCTTAAGGCCGCTGCGGATGCGCAAGACATCAACGCGCTGAACCGTCGGGTCAGCAGCTGGCAATCATTTTACGACAGTGATGCCAAAACATTGCTGGCGCAATATGGCGGTAGCGACCCATACGGCAGCAGCGGTTCCTACGGCGCGGCGCCCGATCCTTACGGCAATGCCGCGGCGGGGGGGCAGCAGGGTTATGACGCCGCCGCCCAAGGCGGTGGCTTCGCCGATCCCAACATGGTGGTGGTCGATGTGGTGCTGATCGGCACCCAGGAAGACGTGCGCAATTCGCGCGGCATCAACCTGTTGAACGGCTTGCAGTTGCAGTTCGGCGATCCGTTGACCGGCACGGTGGGCTTCGGCCTCAACCGCACGCGGACCAAGGACAACATTGGGAGTGGCCTGGCGCAAAGCACTCAAACCATCACCCGCATGATCTCAATCCCGGCGGTGAAGTATTCGTTGAACATCGCCAATTCGGCCGACGCCAACAATCAAGTGCTGGCGAAGCCGAGCTTGGTGGCTCAGGCGGGACAAACGTCCGAGTTTTTCTCTGGTACGGAAATTCTCGCCGCTGCGGTTTCCGGCGGCAACGGCGACAGCGTGTCGGTGCAAAAGGAAGTCGGCGTGAAGCTGGCGGTGACGCCGGAAATGCTGCCCGACGACATGTTGCGTTTGCATGTGGTGGCGGAACGTACCTTCTTGACCGATCCGTCGAATTCGGTCGTGTTCGATTTCCGTCTCGACACCACCAAGACCAACGTCAATTCCACCGTCACCATGAAGTTCGATGAAACGCTGATCTTGGGCGGCTTGAGCGAACGCGAAACCTCCAAGTCCGCCGATGGCGTGCCGGGCTTGATGGACATCCCGTTGGTCAATCTGTTGTTCTCCCAGCGCATCAAGCGCGAGTTCGAACGTTCGGTGTTGATTTTGATCACCCCGCGGCGTCCCCAGTACGCCCGTCAAGACGCGGCCCGGCGTGAAGAAACCCAGCAAAAGATGTCTGAGTATGAACGCGACATCGAACGCTTGGAGCAGCGCCATAAGGATTGGTTCTCTCCGCATCCGACCTTCACGCAAATCATGCAAAAACTGCAAGGGCGCGAATTCTTTGAAGAATTCCGCACCGGCGACGTGCAGATCCAGTCGTGGCAGAATGACGAGACCGAACAGCAGCACATCGCTATGGTGCAAAAACGACTGCTGAACAAATAGCTCTGAGGTTCACATCAATGTATGGATTGGGAGCCTAGCGTGAAACGAGCTGTGTCGGGTGCCTTTGTGCATCTTTTGGCGGTGTTGTCCGTCGTGTTTGTGGTATCCGGTCATGTGCAGGCGCAAGACGGTGAAGCAATCCGTTGGACCAAGCTTCCGGGAACGGCGGTGGATGTTTCCATCAACAGCCAGGGCCAAGCGTATGTCGTCGCGCCCAACGGTACGCCTTGGCGTTGGGATGCGTTGGAACAACGCTGGCGGAAAATGTCGGGCAATTTCGTGCGCATTTCGGCGGCGGAGGGCAACCGTCCTTGGGCGATCAACGCCGACGGTGTGGTGTTTCGCTACAACGGCTTGTGGTGGGAAAACAAGGACACGAATGTGGCCGATGTTGCCGCCGATTCACTCGGCAACGTCTACATCGCCAAAGACAGTGGCGAAATCAAAAAATGGAACCCGCTACGCAGTGAATGGCGGTCTCTCGATAGTCCCATTAATCCCATGGCCTATCGCATTGCATTGGATATGGCGGGAAATCCCTGGGCTGTAACCCAAGATGGACGCATTCGCACTTTCGACGGCAAGACCTGGATTGTTATGCCGGGTCGGGCCATGGATATCGCCATCGGCGGTGACGACACGGTGGTGATTGCCGATGAGGATGGCCGGGTGCGCACCTGGAGTTTGGCCCTGCGTCGTTGGCAGGTGGTGGCTGGCGTAGAAGACGTGACGGCTGTGGCCGCTGCGCCCGACGGCGGGCCGTGGGCGGTCGTCGAAGACGGCGTCATTATGGCGACCACGCTGTTGGTCGCGCCTGAAAAAATCAAACAGGAAGAAGGCCGAGCGCAGGAAATTCAGGCCCCTCAAGCCGTCGCTCCCGTGGATAGCGCACCTGTGGCGGTGGCATCGAGTGTTGCTGCTGCACCCGCAACCCCTGTGGCGGTCGTGGCGCCTTCCATCCAGGTGCCAGCGGCGACGCCATCGGTGCAATCTGCGGGGATCGTGAGCGCGCCCCCGGCGGTGGCTTCACCCGTGACGAGCACAACTGACCAAAACGCCACCACAACAGTTGCACCCTCGTCAGTAACGATGGGTGCCACAGATCCCGTTGCAACCACGGCAAAGGGGGACATCACCTTCGTCAATACGCAAAAGAGCGCCTCCGTGCTCGCCATCGGTCGGGACGGCAGCGTGTTCGGTTTGGATGTGGGCGGCAATGTTTTGCGCTGGTCCAACAGCCGCAAACGGTTTGAAAGTTTCCCCGGCAGGTTGGTGCGTATCGCGGTGGATGCGGATGGAAACCCATGGGGAATCTCCACCTTGGGGCGTGTCTTTCGGCACACCGGAAATCGGTGGAAGCAAATCCCCAATGCAACCGGATCGGATATTTCCATCGGCGCCGACGGTACGGTGGTGATCGCAGACGCCTCCAGCAGTCTATACAAGCTCAACGCCGCCATGACCCGCTTTGAACGCATTTCTGGTAAAGGAGTGTTGGTGGCTGTGGCCCCCGATGGTGTGCCCTGGACCATTCGATCAGATAACCTCGTCCAGCGTTGCGCCTCGGTGCCATGCGAGGTATTCGCGCAAAAGGCCAAAAGCATCTCAATTGGTCCGGACGGCAGCGTCTATGTGGTGTCGGACCGAGACCTTCTGAAGCGCCTGGGCGCGGACGGCAAGACCTTCGAGTTGGTGCGCACCCCCGGGCATACGCCACAGCGTGTTGCGGTGGGACCAAACGGCTATCCTTGGGTGGTGAGCAGCTTAAAGCTCGCACTCGCCTCAACCTACTTTGAACGCAACGAACAAAATGACCGCTCCGTCGCCGCTTCGACGGGAGGCGGTACCACGGGAAGCGGCGGCACTGCAGCAGTGGTTGATGTACCGTCCGCCATCAGTTTCACGTTCTCGAAAAACATGAGTTTTCAGACCTATGCAGCAGGGATGAGTTCTCTTATCAGCATACATGCGGGTGAAAACGGCAAAGTGTATGCGCGCGGTACCGACATAGTTGGGCAAAACAACGACCAAAAAATCAGGGTTTTCAACGATACTAAAAAAGAATTTGAAGACTCAAACCTTTCCTTTCCTGCGGATGTCTCAGCGATGGATGCCGCCAGCGACGGTACGGTGTGGGGGTATAAGGACGGGGCCGTTTATAAATTATCGGCGACAGGAACATTGTTGAAGACCTATACGGTGCCATCGGGCACGGCCAACGACCTTGCGGTCGGCGCGGATGATACTGTTTATATTGTGGTCGGCTCGTCACTGTATCGGTTGAAGCCGGGAACCAGCGTGTTTATGAAGTTCAGCAACGACGACGTAAAGAAGGTTGCTGTGGGACGTGCCGGGGATCTGTGGATAATGGATTCAAACAGCATCATCCAACAATACACGGGCGCCAGGTTTGAAAACCGTCCCCTGGGCCAAAGCGTTACCGGCACGGATATCGGCGCGGGAAGTAATGGAAGCATCTACATCAGCATGTGGACGGGCAGTGCGGCGGCCTTAAAAAAATGGAACGCCACCAACAAATCTTTCGACACGGTGAAAAATGTTGAGGCCGATAACGTGGATGTTGACCCCGATGGTCGGCCGTGGGTTGCCTACACCAGTTCGAGCAATGACGTAAAACGCGGCAAGGACTGAGCCGCAGAAACCAGATATTGACGATTGCACGTAACTGTCGGCCTTGGTGAACAAATCGGCGCCCAATAAAAAATATTGTTGAACAATGGATTATATATTTACGTGTAATGTAGGATCTTGAACAAATCGAACTCCCGCAACCAAATTAAAATACGCTAACTCAAGGAGTTGGCAGGTTTTTGTTGTCTGGCTCACACTGCAGAAATGTCACCGGGTAAGCGCAGGGTGAGCAGCTGAGTTCAAGATCCCGCAAGGTCTAGCAACGTTTTGACAATTCGCATGGCAGGTATTGGACCGTGCGGCGTTTTCCGGTTGAATCCCTGTCGCTCTCACCATTGTAAAGACTCGGGAAACCGAGGCGTATTTATTCATTTTTCGCTGCTGAGCTTGTAACGGTCAAAGAACACTCGAACCAGATCAGAGCGCGTGATCACCCCCAACAAATGACGCTCTTGATCGCAGATGAGCACTCGTTTGATCTGATGGCGTTTCATCAGTTCCAAAACGCCATGCACATTGTCATTGGGAGTTGTGGAGACAACGTCCCGCACCATGTAGGCGGCGACTGCGTCGCTGGGTCCTTCCAGCTCAGATTGTTGTCCCAGATGGCTGAACATCGCCTCAAGCGTTTGCCATATATTGTGTGTTGGGTAATGTGCAGGCAAACCAAGCCCACGCAGAAAATCGGCCTCAGTGATGATGCCGACAAGTTGATTGGCATCGTTGACCACCGGGAGCCCGCTGATGCGTTCCTTGACCATAAGGTGAGCCGCCTCAGACATCAGGGTTTGCGGATGAACGAACCGGACGGGTTGGCTCATGATCTGGGAAACGCTCAAGACCTCGTTGGCGCGTTGTCGAGAAAAATGCTCCGCGCGCTCGGCTAACGTCATCACGTCTTGCGCCGCGACGTCGATGATGGTCCCCATACTCTCAAGCGCGCGTTGATAGTCTTTGAGGTGAGGTCGTTTCAAATTCGGGTTGTCGCTCATCTGGGTTCTCCATGTGGTCATCCGGTACTCCAAGACCGCGGTTTCTTCATGCCAGATATTTTGCAGACCTGCTGTACATAGCCATAGGGAAACAACTCGAAGAGACGATTGCGTGGCGCACCGCTGTTTTTCATGAACATAACGGCATCGCGAGAACTGGGGGCGACGCCATGCTCGCTGTACCATTCACGAACGAAGCGGATCACGCGCCAGTGTTCGTCGGTCAACGCGATGTCTTCTTCAGCGGCAAATGTTTCGGCGACTTTTTCATTCCAATCGCTTGGGTCTAACAGATACCCTTCGTCGCCGGTTAGACTCCCAACATTTAAAGTTTGTACCGTCATAATGTCCTCGTGATCTCATTTCCTGGGGTGGGATTTACGTGGATATTTTGCCTCAAGCCGATTTGACGTATTTCACATCAAGCTGCACCAATTTGGTCAGGTCCCTAGATGGGTGGAGAAGGTCCGCGAGGGTGTAGCGGTCCAACACCACCAGAAAAGCTTCTAATGCTTCGTGCATAACGTCCTGTAAGAGGCATACCGGTGCGATCAGGCAGAGTTTCTCGCTGTGACCATGGCATTCAACCAAATCCATGCGGCCTTCCATGGTGCGAACAATGTCGCCGACCACAACTGTCGCCGGTTCGCGCCCCAAACGGATTCCACCGTTTTTGCCGCGGACGGTTTCGATGAAGCCTGCGTTGCTCAGCTTTTGTGCGATTTTCATCAAGTGGTCGCGCGATAGCTCGTAACGTTCGGCAATTTCCCGAATGGTCGCCATGCGATCGGGCTGCAGCCCTAAATAGATAAGGACGCGAAGAGCGTAATCCGTGTGTGCGGTCAGACGCATTGAGGCTTTGCTTTCATCCGTCGAGCGTTCACTACACCTCAACCGTATGCCCGATAGTCGTCACCGGTTTTGACGATTGGTAAGCAAAGGTGCTTTACAAACGCATCGTTATATTCAATAAGATGTATATAATATGCATGTTTAAGGGTGGGTGCAACCCAGTAGGCACATGAACGTAGAATGCTCCTGCGCTAACGCCATCCTAAATCTGGGGTCGTTCTGAGCGGTATCCTTAACGGGTGGCCTTTGCATATTTGGTTTTGAATGTTCACGGGGACGATGAATGCAAAATCAGGAACGCAAATCGGAACACCCATCGACACATCACGTGCCGATGGCGCGCCCCCCGATGAGAGTCATAATCTGGTCGGTGGTCAGTTCTGTCCTCGCCATGATTATTCTCGCGGAACTGGAGAATTTGATCGCGCTCGGGCACGATGCTCCATTGGTTATTGGTGCGTTCGGGGCTTCGGCGGTACTGCTGTTCGGTGCGCCGAACAGCCCCCTTGCACAACCCTATAACGTGTTCGTCGGACACGTTCTGTCCGCCATTATCGGGGTTGCGGCATTTAAAGCGGTTGGCGTATCGAACGGTGTGTCGATGGCGCTGGCGGTGTCGCTGGCCATCGGCGCCATGCAACTCACGCGCAGCGTTCATCCACCAGGGGGAGCATCCGCATTGATCGCGGTGATCGGCTCGGAGCGGATTCACGATCTCGGGTTCCAATATGTGGCGTCTCCGGTGGCGCTTGGTGCGGCGGCGCTTTTGCTCGTTGCGTTCGCCACCAACAACGTCTTTGGCAAAAGATCGTGGCCTTTGTTCTGGTTTCCGGTCCCGCTCGCGCCGCGCCGCTTTTGGAAACGCCAAACGCAAGAGTAAGGGCGTTGTGTGCGTGCTCCCCTTATTCAACGTGCGAGCGGGAAACGCCCGCTTCGCTCACCACCATATCCAAGTCGAAAATATTGTGAATCGAAACCGATCACGGCGCGATCACAATGGCCGGTCGTACGGGCTCGCGTGTTGCTGGGATTCGAATACCCCAGTCCCCGTACGTCAGCGGGTTGCCGGGAGACCAGCGCCGAAAAACTAAGGGCTAAATTTCCCGATGACGACGGGCAGGGCGCAGTAAGCTCCACGTTTTAAATGTCGCAGATTACAGTTCGGCAATGCTGTATGCGCAGACCGGATCGGTGAAGCCCTTCATCTGGACTTCCCGGGTCTCAACAATACGCACCGCGTCTCGCACCGCGTCATAGCTGGTCTGTGAAATTAAAACCTCTCCGCGCGCGGCCTTTGATTCCAAACGCGCAGCCATGTTGACCGGTGCGCCGATGACGCTGTACTTAGCATGCGCTTCTGATCCGATGTTGCCCGCCACCACGTCGCCGGTGTTGATGCCGATGCCAATGGCGAGTTCCGGCAGTCCCTGTTCCTGGTTTCGGCGATTGACCTCGACCATGGCGGCTTGCATGTCCAGTGCACACGCGACGGCGCGGTGTGCATCGTCATCACGCGAAATGGGCGCGCCGAACAGCACCATCAGCGCATCGCCAATGATATTGTCGATGGTGCCATTGTGTTTGTGGATGACATCGACCATGACGGTGAAGCAGCTGTTGAGCGAGGCGACCACTTGCTCGGGTTCCATGTGTTCGGACATGGAGGTAAAGCCCCGGATATCGCTGAGCAGGACGGTGACCTTGCACTTGCGACCGCCCATGTTCAGCGCTTCAGGGTTTTTCAATAGCGCGTCCGCGATCTCATCTGAAATATAGCGCCCGAAAACGGAACGGATAAATTCGTTGCGCACGGTGAGGCCTTCATACAACAGGCTTTTTTCCAACGTCAGCGCCAATTTCCCCCCGACACTCGTAAACATATTGATGTGTTCTTGTTGGTAGACGCCTTTTGTGTGGCTGGAAAATAACAAAAAGCCGATCAAGTTGCTCTTGATGAAAAGTGGATAGGTCAGGCTGGCGAGGGCGCCTTCTTTGATCATCAAGCCCGTCACCAAGGAGTCCGGATGCTCTTGCAGATAGGTTGTGAGGTCATTGATGAAGTGCGGCTGTCCGTCGGCGGCGCTCGCTGTCAGGCTGGTGTTTTCTAAGACCTGGGTAAATCCGGGCGGGATGTGGCATGTGTCGAAATCGGCGCGCGTCCAGTGTGTGCGCGCAACCTTGACGCCTTTGGAATTCGTCTCAACTACAGCGAAGCGGATGCGATCATAGGGGATGATGGCGCGAAAGGTGTCAAAGACATGATTGAGCACATCGGCGATAAACAAGCCTTCATTCATTTGGTGCGTGACCTCGGAAAGGGCGCGCACCTCGGCGAATTTTCTGTCCAGCGTCATGTTCAGACGCACCAGGCTTGCGCCAAAGCTCTCGACATCGTTGACCGGGTCGGGCGTGACGATGCGCTCGAACTTGCCCATCATCATTTGCGTTAAGATTTTTCGGTAAAACGCGAGGTGCTCTTCATCTTCGGGAGAAGTGGCCTTTTGTTGTTGGCTCCACAAGTCGCGGATCGCACGGCCAAACTCTCCCTCGCCATTCAAACGCTCATCCAACGCCGAGATTTCCGCCTGGAGTAAGCGATAGCTGGGATCGTGCCGCCACTGGGATAAGAGGTCGTCTGACATCACCGGTTTTCCGATCACAAAGCCTTATTATGTTATTATTTGCTGCTTGTAGTAGAAAAAACAAGCTATTGTATGTCTTGTGAAAACACACCGGCAAACATGGCCTGCTCAATAGCGCTGAGAAATGCTGTGCAAGGCAATCGGTTATGGTGTTTGAAGTCAGCCGACTAAGTCTTAGGTCTGAAAGCGAGGGGGATGAAGCATGAGCCTACGGACTCCAGTATCAGCTGAAAAGAAGCTTCTGTCCCAAAGAAATACTTCTCTGTGGTTTGTCCCCGTGGTGGCGGGAATTTTCCTGATGGCGGTCTCGCAATATAGTTTTATTGCCTTTCACACCCTGGCGGAACTTTTTACGATCATCATTGCCTTCGTTCTATTCACCCTGGCGTGGAGTACGTCCCAATACCGCAAAAATGCCTTTCTGATCGTCCTTGCGTGCGGGTATTTTTGGATCGGTGGCCTCGATATAGCTCATACCTTGTTATATGAGGGCATGAGTGCCGTGGGCGTCGGCAGCGGTAATCTTGCAAGCCAATTTTGGATCGGCACCCGCTATGTCGAAGCGGGACTATTCTTATTTGCGCCACTCGTCGCCCGTATGAATATCAATAAATTTTATACGTTTGGTGTGTTTGGCGCGATCTCCACAGCGCTGTTCTACGCTATTATATCAGGCAATTTTCCCACAACGTTTATCGAAGGCGTTGGCCTGACTGATTTTAAGGTGATGAGCGAATACATCATCATCGCCGTTTTGGTTCTGTCTCTCATTGTGCTGTACTTGCGGCGGTTCGACCTGGGGCGCTCTGAAGCCGATTTGATCGCTGTGGGGATTGTCCTGACCATTCTCGCCGAGATCATGTTTACGCTGTATGTGGATGTTTACGGGGCCTTTAACTTTGCGGGGCACCTCTTCAAAATAGCTTCGTTCTGGATGATTTTTCAGGCTGTTGTCGTGACCAGTCTAACCAGTCCGTTCGAAGCGCTGGCCAAAAGTCGAGATTACAATCGCCAATTGTTCGTGTCTTCGCCGATTGGTCTCGCCTTGGCGAAAATGGATGGCGCCCTGGTCGACGTCAACCCCGCGTTTGCCGACATCATCGGACGCAGCGTAGAAGAAACCCTGAGCCTGACATATTGGGACATTACGCCGGAAAAATATGCCGCCGATGAGCAGATGCAACTTGATAGTTTGAAAAAGACCGGGCAGTACGGCCCCTTTATTAAAGAATACATTCACCGCGACGGCCACTTGGTTCCCGTGCAACTTTCCGGGATTTTAATCCAGAATCATGAGGAGCCCTGTATTTGGTCTACAGTTGAAGACATCAGCGTGCGGGTCGCGGCTGAGGCTTCAAGCCAAGAATTTATGCAACGCTTGCAAAAACTGACGGAGCATCTGCCGGGTTTCATCTATCAATTTCGCATGAGGCCGGATGGCAGTTCTCATTTTCCCTATGCAAGCAAGGGAATCCAGGATGTGTATGGCGTGACGCCACAAGACGTTGTCGATGACGCCGGCCCGGTGTTCGCGATTATTCATCCCGACGATTTGGTGCGGGTTAGTGAAACCATCCGGGAGTCGGCCGAGACCCTACAGCCTTGGAGCGATGAATACCGGGTAACCCTTCCCAATCGCCCAGAAAAATGGATTGAAGGCCATGCGAGCCCTGTCAAGGATGATGACGGCAGCATCATTTGGCATGGCTACATTCAAGATGTTACTGCACACGTCGCGGCCCGCCATGAAATTCTGCGCCAACGCGATCAAATGAGGAGTTACCTTGATCTGGCAGGCACCCTGGTGATCGCCCTCGACCGTGACGGCAATATCGTTTTGATCAACAAATTCGCCAGCGATCTTCTGGGTTACGACCCGGACATCCTGATCGGGTCAAATTGGTTTGATCTGACCGTTCCACCGGCCATGCGTGATGAAGTGCGCCATGTGGCGGATACTCTTTTTAGCGGCGGTTCTGATCAATACAGGCATTTTGAAAATGAGGTGCTCACGCATTCCGGCGAGCGGCGGTTGATTTCGTGGAACAATACCTGTGTGAACGACGAAAATGGCTTTGCGCGCACCATCTTGTCATCGGGCATAGACATCACCATCGAACGACGCGCTCAGCTGGAGCTGGAGCAGAGCAATCGCGCGTTGCGCACGATTTCGCGTTGCAATGAAACCTTGGTTCACGCAAGCAACGAAGAGCAGCTGCTCAACGACATCTGCCGGGTCATCGTTGAAGACGGCGGTTACCAAACGGCCTGGACCGCGTTTACAAGGTATAACGGCGGCAAACACATGGTTTCGACGGCTGCTTATGGCCCCCAAAAGAACATTGTCGATGCGGTTATCGCCGATATGGACGAGCTGAACTTATCGTCCACCAAGAAGCCACTGCATTTTTCAAAAAATGACGCCGATTCTCAGCTGCCCAATTGCCGCGAAATTTGTGAACTCAACAACATTTCATCGATATACGTGCTGCCTCTCAAAGACGCAGGGGAAACGCTCGGCGGTTTGTTTATCGCCTGTGACGCCTCCAAAGAGCCCGATGATAACGAATTGCGCTTGCTTGACGAATTGGCGAGTGATTTGTCCTATGGCCTCCAGGCGTTGCGTATGGAACGTGAACGCATTTTCGCGATGGAAAAACTTGCCGAAAGCGAAGAACGAAGCCTCGCCATTGTGGAAAGCGCGCATGATGCGATCATCGCCATCAACGATAGTGGCCGTATCACGCAATTTAATCCCGCTGCTCTGGATATGTTCGGGTACACGCTACGTGAAGTGCTTGGCGCTGACGTAGAGATCATTATCCCTGAGCACCTTCGTTCACAGCATTCAACTTCCGTGCGCCATTTCGCCAAGACCCGCAAGGGCCATGTTTTTGGAAAAAATTTATCCCTAACCGGCCTGCGTTCTAACGGGGGTGAGTTTCCGATCGAATTGACGTTGTCGCCGATGCCGCGCAACTCGACCGATCTGTGCACGGCGATTATCCGTGATGTCAGCGATCGCGAGGAAGCCGAGCGCCAGCGCCGTCAAGCTCAGAACATGGAAAGTCTAGGTAATTTGGCGGGCGGCATGGCGCATGACATCAACAACATGCTGCTGCCGATCTTAAACCTCACCGCGATGGTCCGGCGCTCGCTTGGCGCCGAGAGCAGCGAAGACAAAAAACTTGGTATGGTGTTACAGGCGGCCGAACGGGTAAAGGGTTTGGTTCAGCGGGTTCTCGAGTTTTCGCGCCAAGACGAACCGGACTTTAAGGACCAGGACATCCATACAATCATGGAAAAGGCCTTGCCGCTGATACGCACCACAACCCCCACTTCAATTGAGATCACGACAAAAATTTCCGCATTCGAAGGCAAGATTCACGCCGATGAAAAACAGATCAACGCCGCGCTCATCAATTTGATCTCCAATGCGGCCGATGCCATCGGCGGGAGCAACGGCCATATTACAATCGAATTGAAAGAGGCGAAGCCAACCCAAAGCCTGATGATTCGCAACCCGGATCTGCGCTCAATTCCTTATGCCAAAATCAGCGTGATCGACGATGGTTGCGGTATGTCCCCCGAAGTCTTGGAAAGGATCTTCGATCCTTTTTTCACGACCAAAGAACCGGGCAAGGGAACGGGTCTTGGCATGTCGATGATCCACGGCATCGTCGCCAAGCATGGCGGCGGCGTCGATGTGAGAAGTGCTGAAGGGGAAGGCGCCCGTGTCGATTTGTATTTTCCCTTGAAGCTTTCACCGATCAAGCCCAAATCAAAACAGAAACGTGGGGGGGGGCAATAATCTATGAGCACTTTTTTTCCCGCGGGCGGTTTAAACGCAGATGTTGGACCGTGGTGGAGAGTTTTGCACAGTTCGCTTGAAGCGGGTGCGGACCTCAATACATTGCGTCTTCTCCACGCCGTTGGCGCGGGGCCCATGACGCAAGCCCATTGTCGCCTCATGGAACAAGCCCTGACCCCCGATGTCGCCTGCGTGCGCTATGACCAATCCAGTCTGCTGTTGATCGAGCCCGGTGTGGACGACTTCGAACTGCTGATGGCGGCCGAACAAGTCTTAAGCGTAACCGGTGAGCAACTGCGGCTGTGGGGCGCCATTGGCATCCGCGATAATGGCTTAGAGTTCGCCCCGCTGGATGTTGAAGAGATCGAATGCAACCCACCCGAAGACCCGGCCACGCATCCCAAAACAGATATTGTGCTGACGGATGCTGAGTTCAGCTACTTTCCAATGTGGGACGTGCAAGCCAGTGAAATTTTCGGCTACACCTGTGAAAATGTATGGAACACCGGAGAAGGTTCATACGCTTCCGAAGAAGCCCTCGCCGCTTTCTTTGCCAAACACCGGCATGTTTACGCCTTGGACAAGGCAGCTTTGCACAATGCGGTTAGCCAAACTCAGTCCTTTTTGGATCGCTATATGTTCACCAACATCGTGATCCCGGTTCACTACAGCACGATAGCAAACCCAGAACTGTCCGATTCCTATATGGAAGCGTGCAATGAAGGTGTGTGGACCGTTCGCGATAATGTGTATTTCGAAATCACCAAAGTGCCGGCCGATCTGGATGGCGACACCTTGTTTCGGGCTATCGACAGGCTGGCGCCCTACGGTGAAGGAATTTGGTTACGTCTGGAGCAAGATTTTTTGGAGTTTGGCGCCATTCCCGCCGACAAGATCACATCTGTCGGGTTGGGGTTTCAGTATGACCAGCGCCCCCGTGAGGAAAAATGGAGCTCGCTGGAGGCCTTCATTGAGGCGACGAACGGCTTGGGCGTCGCGCGCCATGCTCATGGGTTGGAGGATATGGACACCTGCATCACCGCCGTGAATTTGGGCTATGGCTACATCAGTTCCATCGCCATTGCCCCGCCACTGGATGTTTCTCAACCCGAAGAAATGGCGTTGCCATCCGATGTCCTCAGGGCCATGCTGAAAGGCTGAAAGGCTGAAAGGCTGAGGGGCTCTATTTCACATATAATTTTATGATGGTACCATTCTGTAGAAATTACGTTGAATTGGAGGATGATTGATGACCCGTATTTTGGTAATCGACGACGAAGAATTGGCGCGTTTTACCATTCGCGAAATTCTTGAAACCGCTGACTTTGAGGTCGATGAAGCCGAAAATGGGCGTGTAGGCGTCGATAAGCAAAAGGCCACGCCCTTTGATCTGATTATCACCGACATCATCATGCCGGAAAAAGAAGGCGTCGAAACCATCATCGACCTCAAACAAGAATTTCCGGATTTAAAAATCATCGCCATATCCGGCGGTGGGCGGACGCGTAACTTAGACTTCTTGAAGCTTTCGGAACGGTTTGGCGCGGCGAAAATTCTGGCCAAGCCATTTACCGAAGGGCAATTGCTCGAAGCCGTGCATGACGTTCTGGCGAGCTAAGCGAAACGAACGGGGGGCGCCGTAATGTCTGACCAGCCACAAAGCGTTATGGAACGATTGCTCGCAACGTTGTGGCCTGCTCACAAAAAGGCGACGCAAGACGCCGCCCAAAACAATACGCATAGCCCCAAGGAACTGACTGAATTCGAAGTTCGGCTCAATTCCATCCTTAAATCCCATAAGGGCGAGGAACTCAAAGATCAGGTCTACTTGCTCGACCTGAGCAAGATCAAAGAGCATCTCGGCGCAAAGTGGGATCAGGCTCGCGATAAAATCCACATCAAAACCGACAGCATCATTCAAACGCATCTATCGGCGCGCGACCTCTTCATTCGTCGCGATGAGGTCAGTTATCTGGTGGTGTTTGACGCTCTGCCGCATTTGCAGGGCCACCTTAAAGCCAACATGCTTAACGAAGAAATCGCCCGTGCGTTGGTTGGCGTTAAGGATGCTGCAAATCTCATCTGTGTGATGGATGTCGCCATTGATGCGAAAGGTGAGGTGATCATCAGCCCGGCGCCCGATAAAAATCAGCTCATTTCAGAACTGGTCGATAAAGCAGACCAAGACCGGACACCGGCCGAGGCGCCATTAATACATGAATCGCCCCTCATCTTGGACGGCGTTGAATTCATCTATCGGCCGATGCTGGTGACGCGCACCCGGGTGGTGTCGACCTATGTCTGCATTCCCGTGCTCAAAGATCACCAGGGGCAATCTTTATCGGGGTATGGGGTGTTGGGGAATGCGCCGTCGCCGCAGGAATATTCCGAGTTGGACCACTTGACGCTGCATGTCGCGGCGGAAGAACTCGAAAAACTGCTCAAGAACCGCGGGCGTTCTCTGATCGCATTGCCCGTTCACTTCGAAACGCTGGCCAATGTCCAACGGCGCATGAAGTACTTATCAAATATCGAATCGATCATGCAAACCAACACGGATCGGATCGTGTTTGAGATGGTCGGCTTGCCCGAGAATATTCCTCAACAACGCATCTTGGAATTAACCTCGGCGCTGCGGCGCTACTCGCGCGCGATCATCGCCCGATTTTCCCACGACCACGGTAACTTTCCGGCTTACCGCACAGCGGGTCTGCACGCCGTCGGCGTTGATGTATTCACCCTGACCAAGAACGAATCTGCGCCGACAAAGAGCGAAAGGTCGCTGATCAAGGACATGGAAACCTTTGTTTTGAACGCAAAGGAAAACCAACTGCGTACGTATGTTCACGGCATCCGTTCGATCAGTCTTTTAACGGCGGCAATCTGCGCCGGCTTCGATTATCTCGACGGTTACGCCCTCAGTTCCGTGGCGACAGGCGCCCTCGACGTCCAAGGCTTTAGCCTTGCGGCGCCGTATCTGGAATATCAGCGCGCCTTACATAAAGACTAAGTGAGGGGGGCAACCGCTTGACGACGTATGTGAGCGTCTAGCGCCTGGACTTCGTGGTCCAACGATGATCTGGCGGGGTGCATCATGGTTCATGAGGCTTGACGATACTCATGCAAAATCGGAGGATTGTTGCTATAACGCCACGGGGTTGGTTACGATGGTGATGTGCGCGAATTTGCGCATCAGGCCTAAGGGGCAATGTAGTGCAAAATCCAATCGATTCGGTTCTGCAAGCAGAACAAACAGCCGAAATCGAAATCGACCACCATCGTGAAGATGCGCGTAAAGCCATCAATACAGCCATGCAGGACGCACGTGTGATATCGGAACGCGCGCTCCGTCGCATTTCAAACATACGCATCCATTGCACGGCCTCGGTCAAAGCGACTTGTGATGAAATGTGGCGCGCTTACGACAGCGAACCCAAAACCATTATCGACAATCTCGCCACGCCTGAACATATCGATAGCGTTGCAAAACGTGTTGCAGAGAAGTTAACGGGAGGACGCGATGGCTGACCGGGCGTCCTTTGCTTATGCCCAAGCCCGTCTGCAGGCGCACCATGGTCGTCGCCCAACAAAGGCCACGTGGCAGTACCTCAACTCAAGCAAAAGCCTCGGCCATTATCTAGATAGCGCGCGTCAAACAGGCCTTAAACGTTGGGTGAGCCAATTGTCGGCAACCACCAATGCGCATGGCATCGAAGAGGCCCTACGGCACGATTGGCGGGTGTATGTTGGGGCGATTGCAAAATGGTTTCCTGACGCTTGGCGTCCGGCTCTGCAGTGGACGGGCGGACTTGTCGATTTGCCTCTGACGGTTCATTTGGCGCGCGGTCAGATGGTTCCGGACTGGGCCGGCGGGGAGCGACAAGTGACTGTTTTGTCCCAAAAAAGCGACCGTGATTGGGGTGCGCAACAAACACCCATGGCGGTGTGGCTGGAGCATTTTCGCACCTTATTGCCCGTCACCGACGATAGGGGCGAAATAGAAAATCTGATTGGCGTCTTGCGCCGCGATCACAGTGCGGACCATCCCGCCAACACCCTTGAAGGCGTTGAGTTGCGCTATCAATTGATTGCACGTATGGAACGACTGTTTCGCCACCACACCCAGCGCCCCGTCGCGGCGTTTGCTTTTTTGGCCATGGCGGCGATGGACTTGGAGCATTTACGCGCCCACCTTATTCATAGGTGTCTGTTTCCTGAAACGCTCGACAACCGTTAGGTCCGATCATGTTTCACCCGCAAAGCGCAAACTGGTTCGATATCATGGTTCCGCAAAGAGGGCTCGCCTCGACGCTTGAAGGTTTGGCGCACATGAACGCCATTGAGTTGGAGGCGGACGCCAACTCGCCCTACCAATCTGTCGATATGTCCGATTTGCGCGCGGGTCTGGAAACGTATGGTGAGCTGGCGCGGCGCTATCGGGCCTATTGGCCAGCCGCGGATCGGCGTTCATCCTTGCCGCCGAACGCCTTGTCTGAAGTTTTGGCCGACAGTTTGGCGCGCTTTCAAAAATGGGCAGCAGAGGCCGCTCCTCATATCGGCGTCTTGCAATGCGCGGTGCGTCAGCAAGCTAACTTGCATCATTTATATGAATTGGCCACTGCCGCGGGTTCGCAATTTCCGCGTGGTTTGTTGGCGGGCAAGCGCAGTAGCCTGTTCGATGTCGCGGTGTATCTTCTTGATGACGATAGGCTGCCCAAACGGTTTGTGGGAGCTGTCTATGCGCAGACATTTGAGACGCCGACAGGAGTCTATTTTGTGGTGATCGGTGAGAAGCCTTCGATCGCGGCATTGTCGGTTGAGTTGGGTGCGTCAAAAGCGCGTCAAATCGACGTGTCCGAAATTATCGACGCCATCGCCAGCAATGAAATGAAAGATTTGTCGCATAATCTGGATCAGAATTTGCTGGGCACCATCAACGCATACATTACGGCGCAGCGTACGCGTGAACGGTATGCGCTCAAGACACTCAGGCAATTGTCGAAACACCACAAACTGGCTCAGGCGCGGGCAAACATTGAACGTCTGCGCTGGTTGACCGACCATGTGAGCGCGACGCATTACACCGCGTATTTTGCACGCATCACCGGATGGACCGCCCTCACCCAAGAGGCCCTGGAAAAGACCCTCAGTGCGGTGGGTCCGGGCTATGCGGTGACGGTTGGACAACCACCCGACGGCATGAGCCCGCCGTTGTTGTTCAATAACCCCCCGTGGGTGAAACCGTTCGAGACGTTCGTGCGCCTTTTGGGCATGCCCGCGCGCACAGAGGCCGACCCCAGTCCCTTGGTCGCGGTGATCGCGCCGGTGTTGTTTGGTTATATGTTCGCCGATGTCGGGCAAGGCTTGGTGTTGTTGCTTGCCGGCCTTGCGTTGCGGCGTAAATGGCCCGCTGCGGCGATCTTGGCGCCGGGCGGGCTGTTCGCCATGGTTTTCGGCTTTGCATTTGGCACGATCTTCGCCCGCGAAGATGTCATCGACGCCTTGTGGTTACACCCGTTGACGCATCCGATTGAGGTTCTGAGCGTGGCGCTCGGCGCGGGGGTGGTGATCTTGATGACGGGCATGATGCTGGGCAGCGCCGGGGCGCACTGGCAAGGCCGGGGGCGCGTCTGGTGGGCGACGCAAGCGGGATTGGTGGCCGCGTATCTGGGGGTTTTGTTCAGTTTCGCCGAACCATCTTGGGGGCAGGCGATGATCGCTATTGGGGCCGTATGGTTTTTGCTGGGCACGGTCGTGTTCGGCGGCGCTTCGAATATTGCCGGAATCGGTGCAGACTTAGGAAAAGCCATCGGGACCTTGATCGAACAGCTGTTCCAGTTGCTCATCAACACCTTGTCGTTTGTGCGCGTCGGCGCGTTCGCCATCGCACACGCTGGATTATCGTCAGCTTTGATGGTGCTGGCTGACATCGCTGGCGGTACGGTGGGCTTTTGGATTGTTATGATCGTGGGTAACGTGTTCATCATCGCACTGGAAGGTTTGGTCGCAGGAATCCAAACCACACGTTTGGTGCTGTTTGAATTTTTCATCCGCTTTTTGCGCGCCGAGGGGCGTGCAATGCGCATACTGCAAACTCCGGCCGCTTGGTCTTTGAAACTTGAAGGGAAAACGACATGAGCGCAGACAGAATATTTCTCATCGCCTCGCTCGTTATCGGCGTCTTTTTGATCGCGCCGTTGAGCTTGGTGCTGTTCACGCCGGAGGTTTTCGCCGCCCAAGACGCAGCGACCCTGGTGGCCAGCGATCCGGCAGTGCGCCAATGGGCATTTATCGCGGCGGCCATTTCGGCGGGACTGGGCACCCTAGGCGCCGGGTACGCGGTCGCGATCGTCGGCAGCGCCGCCGTCGGCGCGCTGGCCGAAAAGCCTGAGCTTTTGGGCCGCTTGTTGATTTTCGTCGGCTTGGCGGAAGGGATCGCGATTTATGGCTTGATCGTCGCCATTTTGATTCTCAATCAGGCCGGTTAAATGAGCCGGGTGGCGTTCATCGGTGACGAAATCAGCGCAGCGGGCTATCGCTTGGCCGGCGCTGCGGTGTTCAACCCGTCAGCGAAAGATGTCCACAAGACCTTTGTCGAGGTCTCAGGCGAGGCTGACGTGGTGATGATTACCGCAGAGGCCGCTCGTCATATCGCAGAGCCCCTGATGGCGGACGCACTGGCGGCCATTTCGCCGTTGGTGATGGTCATTGAGGATGTTCGCGCCCGCGTATCGCCCGCCGATCTGGAAAAACAGATGCACGCAATTCTTGGACTGGACGCATGACAGAAAAGCAGCTCCCAGAGAGTGAAAACGTCGACGCCATGTTGGACTTGGTCAGGCGCAACTGCGAAGATCAGTGCCGCACCATCGACGCGGAAGCCGAACAGCATGCGCACGAGATCATCGCCAGCGCCCACACAGAGGCGCGCGCCAAAGTTCACGATGTGATTGTTGAAGAACGGCGTAACGGTCTACGCGCCATCGACAAGCAGCGCGCCAAAATCGAAACCGCCAAACGGCAAAACTTTCAAGACCAAGAAAATGCATTTTTGCATGTGATTTGGCAGCAGCTGAATGGTGAAATGGTCAATCGGTGGGAAGACGATGACGCGCGCCAAGATTGGTTGCGCAGCGCGGTCGATCAGGCCTTGGGGCATTTGCATCCCGGTGGCTGGCGGGTCGAGCATCCGCAAAATTGGTCGCCGGATGAGTTGGCGGCGCATGTGGATCGGATTAAAGCGTTCAGCGGCGATGAGGTCGCGTTTGTTGCGGTTAAAGATTTCGACGTCGGCGTGCGCATTCAAGCCAATGGGGTGATCGTCGACGCGACCTTGGCGGGTGTGCTGGCCGATCAAAAAGAGATCGCCGCGATGTTGTTGGCGGAACTGTTTTTAGATGCGGAGGCGACAACATGAGCCAAGCACGCATCCATTGGATCGGCGGTCCCGTTCTGCGCGCCACGGTCGAGGGCGACTTTCATGTCCACGAAGCGCTGCGCGTGGGGCCGCACAAAACGTTGGGCGAGGTCATCCGTGTGTCCGAACGCGAAATTGTCGCCCAGGTTTACGAAGACACCACCGGCTTGCGTCCGGGCGATGTGGTCGAAGGCACCGGCGCGCCGTTGTCGGTGGCGTTGGGGCCGGGCATTTTGGGTTCGATCTTCGATGGTTTGCTGCGCCCGCTCGATGGCGTCGGCGCGGAGAACTTCGTGCGCCCCGGCGGCTTTGGCCACGATGCAAAAGTCTATCCGTTCACCCCCCTGGTGAGCGTCGGTGACCGCGTCTCGTCGGGCCAAGTGTTCGGCACGGTCCAAGAAACCAACCGCGTCGAAAAATGTTTGGCGCCCCATGGCGTCGAAGGCGAAATCGTCACGGTCGTGGATCAGGGCGAATACGCCGACGACGAACCGCTCGCCACGGTGAAGCGTGACGACGGGACCGAAATAAGTTTGAGCATGGTGCAGCATTGGCCGGTACGCCGGGCGCGCCCGGTGGCGCGACGTGAAATGCTTGGCCAACCGTTGATCACCGGCCAGCGGGTCATCGACATGCTGTTTCCCGTGGCGTTGGGTGGACGTGCGATGCTGCCGGGTGGGTTCGGCACCGGCAAGACGGTGCTGCAAGAAACCTTGGCAAAATGGTCGGATGCGGACGTCATTATCTATGTCGGGTGCGGAGAACGCGGCAACGAAATGGCTGAAGTGTTGCATGAATTCGCCAAACTGGAAGACCCCCGCACGGGCCGCGCCTTGATGGAGCGCACGGCGATCATCGCCAATACCTCCAACATGCCGGTGGCGGCGCGCGAAGCCAGTATTTACACCGGCATCACGGTGGCTGAATACTTCCGCGACCAGGGCCTGAATGTGGCGTTGATGGCCGATTCCACCAGCCGCTGGGCGGAAGCCTTGCGTGAGGTCTCAGGCCGCTTGGGCGAACTGCCGGGCGAAGGCGGTTATCCCGCGTATATCAGTTCACGCTTGGCGGAATTTTACGAACGCGCCGGGCGGGTGAAGACGTTGGGCGGCGACGATGCGTCGCTGACCGTGGTCGGCACGGTCAGTCCGCCGGCGGGTGATTTTTCCGAACCCGTGACCACCCACTCGAAACGCTATGTGCGGTGTTTCTGGGGCTTGGACCGCATCCGCGCTCAGGCGCGTTTTTATCCTGCTATCGATCCGTTGCAGTCGTATTCCGAAGACGCGCCGCGTTTGGCCGCGTGGTGGCGCACCAAGGGCGGAAATCCAGATTGGGAATACAGTCGCCAGAAAATTCTCACCCTGCTTGATGAAGAAGCGCGCATCGAACGTTTGGCGCGGATCGTCGGCAAAGACGCCTTGCCCGGCGAACAGCAAATTATTTTGCTGTATGCCGAATTGATCAACGAAGGCCTGCTGCGCCAATTGGCGACATCACAAGTTGATCGCTATTGTTCGCCCAAACGTCAAACCCACATGATCCGCTTGGTGATGCATTTTATAGAACGCGCCGAACATGCCATGCTCAACGCCGTCTCGCCGCAAGCCATATCAAACTTGGCGACCCGGCGTACGTTACAGCGCATGGGCGAAGAAATCGGCGAAGACCGTCTGGACGATTACCACGATTTGTGGCGCGCCATCGACGAAGATTTCGCGACGCTTTCGAGCCTCTCAAATGGCGGTGATAAGGAGGTGCAAGATGCGCATTGATCTCAGCGCCACAGGGTCTGGCACCGCCATCGAAGGGCCGTTGATGTTTTTAAAACGCAACGTCAACGTCGGCCTCAACGAAGCGGTCGAAGTGCTCGGCACCGATGGCAAGGCGCGCCTTGGTCGGGTCGCGATGTTGAGCGAAGACAGCATCGGTATTGAAGTTTTGGAATCCACCAGCGGCTTAGGTCTCGCCGACACGCGGGTGCGGTTTCTCGCCGAACCGCTGACCATGTCGTTGGGCCCGGGCCTTTTGGGGCGCGTGTTCGATGGCGTTGGGCGGCCCATGGACGGTGGCCCTCCCGTGGCGGCGACCCGACGGGTGCGCATCGATGGCGGATCGATCAATCCGGCGTTTCGCGAAACGCCGGTGGACTTCATCGAAACCGGGATATCGACCATTGATTTGATGAACAGCTTGGTGCGCGGGCAAAAGCTGCCGCTGTTTTCCGGCGGCGGCATGCCGCACGACCAAATCGCCATTGAGATTGCGCGGCGTGCGCGCTTGCGTGGTGGCGAGGCCGAAGAATTCGCCATCGTGTTCGTCGGCATCGGCATCCCCCAAGACACCGCCGAACAGTTCCGCTCCGCCATGGAAGACAGCGGCGCATTGGAACACACGGTCATTTTCCTTAACATTGCCGGTATGCCCAGCCCGCAACGTTTGCTGACGCCGCGCTATGCGCTGACGGCGGCGGAGCACTTGGCGTTTGTCGAAGGGCGTCACGTTCTGGTGATCATGACCGACATGACCAACTACTGCGAAGCGCTGCGCGAAGTTTCATCCAGCCACGGTGAAATTCCCAGCCGCAAAGGCTATCCCGGCTATATGTATTCGGACTTGGCGACCATATTCGAGCGCGCCGGTTCGGTGCGCGGCTTGCCCGGAACGGTGACCCAATTGCCGATCTTGACCATGCCCGGCGACGACATCGGCCACCCCATCCCCGATTTGACCGGCTACATCACCGAAGGCCAAATCGTTTTGGACCGTGAACTGTTTCACAAGGGCATCAACCCGCCGATCAACGTGTTGCCGAGCCTGTCGCGGGTCATGGACGCGGGTATCGGCGAAGGTTTCACCACCGCCGATCACCCAGCCCTGTCGAACCAGTTGTTCGCCGCCTATGCCCGGGCCACGCGGGTGCGCGTTCTGGCCAGCGTGGTCGGGCGCAGCAGTTTGTCATCTGTGGATCAGCACTATCTGGAATTCGGCGACCGCTTTGAAAAAGATCTGGTTCACCAGTCGGATCCCCGCAGCCTGGAAGAGAGCATGGAGATCGGCTGGAAACTGTTGGGGATTTTGCCCAATGTGGAACTGACTCGCATCAGTGACGAGCAGATCGCGCGCCATATCAAGGGAGGCGGAGATGCGACTTCAGGGCCGTGAAGTATCGCCCACCCGCGCCAGCCAACTGGCGTTGCGCGATGAGCAAAAGCTGATTCGCGAAGGCTATGAGTTCCTTGACGAAAAACGCATGCTGTTGGCGCAAGAGCTGCTGCGCCAGTTGCAGGCCTACGGCGCGCTGAATGTTCGTCGCCAAGACGTTCACAAATCGGCGCGCGATACCTTGGTGGCGGCGTTGATGCGCCATGGCCTGGAAGAATTGTCGGTGTATCCGCCGCCCTTTGGCGAACAACTCTCCACTGACATTGCATCCAGAAATTTCATTGGCTTTGCGCTGGTCGAAGCTCAGTTGACGCCGGATACGCCGGTGATCGATGAGCATGCGCCTGAGGCCGCCTTTCCCAGTTTTGAGGCCGTCGCGTGCGCCGAGGCGTTTCACGAACTGATGAGCATTGATGTCGAGCGTGCGGCGATCAGCGCAAACCTGCATCGCCTCGCTCAAGAATATGTGGCGACCGAACGCCGCGCGCGGGCGTTGGAAAACGTGTTGTTGCCGGAAATCGCGGTGGCGGTTAAACAGATTGGTGAAAATCTGGAAGCCAGCGAGCAAGAAGAAGCTCTGCAGGTGCGTCACGCGAAATTTACCCACGCAACCTAAAATCCGTGAAAGTCCATGAGCGCCGACAAAGAATGCATCACCCCGGTGGGCTTCGCCAAGCTGCAGGCCGAACTCACTCAATTGTGGGAAGGCGAACGTCCTGAGGTCGTGCGCACCGTGCATTGGGCGGCGAGCAACGGCGACCGTTCGGAAAACGGCGACTACATCTACGGTAAAAAGCGTCTGCGTCAAATCGACGGCCGGGTGCGCTATTTGCGCAAACGTTTGGAGCTTTTGAGCGTCGTCGATCCGCGCTTTCAAGTTGAGCGCGACCGGGTGCATTTCGGCGCGACGGTCAGCTATGAGCGTGAAAACGGAACGGTGCAAACCGTCACCATCGTTGGCGGCGACGAAACCGAACCCAGCGAAGGCCGCATCAGTCAGGACTCGCCCATCGGGCGCGCGTTAATGGGAAAGACGCTTGGCGATCTGGTCAATGTCGTCACGCCCGGTGGTGAAGACGAGCTTGAAGTGCAGAGCATCAATTATCCCGAACGCTCCTAAGTCTTCGCTGTAAGTGCGTTTAGACTATTGTGGATCAAGAAGCGCTTCAATCTCAGGGTCAAGACCGCCGCCAAGGCGTTGCGTGATCCACTGGAACGCCGCATCGCCGGCGGTGCGTCCGGTGGCGAAACAGCCGCTGAGCAAATAGCCTCCGGTGGGCGCTTCCCAATCGAGCATTTCACCGCTGCAAAATACCCCGGGCAGGGCGTTGAGCATCAAGCCGTCATTGACGGCGTCAAGCATCACCCCACCAGCGGAGCTGATGGCTTCTTCCAGCGGGCGGGTGCGCAGCAGCGGAACCGGCAGGGCCTTGATGCCCGCCGCCAAGCGCGCCGGGTCTGCGAAATCGTCCGCCGATACATACTCGCGTAGCAACGCCGCCTTGACGCCGGAAATGCGCGCGTTGCGTTTGAGATGCGTCGCCATCGATTTTTTGCCGCGTGGACGGCTCAACCCTTCTGTCAATTCAGACAAGCTGCGACCGGGGGCCAGATCGATGCTCAGCGTCGCCGCACCATCTTGTTCAAGGGCGTCACGCAGAGCCGCCGCCAAGGTGTAAACCGGGCCGCCTTCCAACCCGGTTTGCGTCACCACCGCGTCGCCGGGAACGGCTTGGTCTTTGAACGACAGGCGCACGGATTTGAGCGGCGCGCCGGCGAAGTTGTCTTTTAGATAATCGCTCCACGCCACGTCGAAACCGCAATTGCTGGGGCGCAGGGGCGCAAGTTCGACACCTTTGTCTTGCAGTATCGTCGTCCACGCACCGTCCGATCCCAGCTTCGGCCAACTGCCGCCGCCGAGCGCCAAGATGGTCGCGTCCGCTTGTACGGTGACGGTGCCGTTCGGTGTTTCAAAGCACAGCGCCCCATCATCCCAGCCGATCCATTTGTGGCGCACGTGGATAGTTGCGCCGCGCTCACGCAGACTGTGCAGCCACGCGCGCAGCAAGGGGGCCGCCTTGAAATCTTTGGGAAACACCCGCCCGCTGGTGCCGACGAAGGTCTCAACGCCAAGCTCGTAGGCCCATTTGCGAATTGCGCCGGGAACAAAACCGTTGAGCGCGGGTTCCAGCTTTTCACGCGCAGCGCCGAAACGGCTGAGGAAAAGCTTTAAAGCTTCGTCATGGGTCAAGTTCAACCCGCTTTTGCCGGCCATCAAAAATTTACGGCCAAGCGACGGCATGGCGTCGAAAATGTGAACGTGCGCGCCTTGCTCAACCAGGGATTCTGCGGCCATCAAACCAGCAGGGCCGCCACCGACAATGGCGAACTGAACGTGGCTCGGCGTTTCTTTTTTAGGGTGTGTCATAAGCAGACATGTAACACGCATTTGAATGGACGCAAACGGGTGTGAGGGGTAAAGTCCCGCGCATCATGGCAAAAGCAAAGAAAAACACCAAATCCGGGGCCTTATTCGCCCACCGCCCCTACTGGGCGCAGCGTTTCGGCACCGCGCCGTTCCTGCCCATGTCGCGGGTCGAAATGGATGAGCTTGGCTGGGACAGCTGCGATATCATTTTGGTGACCGGCGACGCGTACGTCGATCACCCCAGTTTCGGCATGGCGATCATCGGCCGCTTGTTGGAAGCTCAAGGCTTTCGCGTCGGCATCATTTCTCAGCCCGACTGGTCGAGCGCCGATGCGTTCAAAACCCTTGGCCCGCCCAACCTGTTTTGGGGCGTGACCGCGGGCAATATGGATTCCATGGTCAACCGCTACACGGCGGACAAAAAAATTCGTCACAACGACAGCTACACGCCAAACGACGAAGGCGGCAAGCGCCCGGACCGATCCGTGGTCGTGTATGCCCAGCGCTGTCGTGAAGCCTATAAAGGCGTGCCGGTGGTGATAGGCGGGATCGAGGCGTCTTTGCGCCGCATTGCACACTACGATTATTGGTCGGATAAGGTGCGTCGGTCCGTGCTGCCCGACAGCAAGGCCGACATCTTGGTCTATGGCAACGCCGAACGCGCCATCGTCGACATCGCGCACCGCGTGGCGAAGGGCGAAAGCCCCAAAGACATGGTTGATATTCGCGGCACCGCGCACATGACGGATGGCGCGCCGGATGGCTACACCGTCATCGATATGACCGACTTGGATTTGGACAATCCCCACGACAAAACCGACATGGACATGACCGTGGTGCGCTTGCCCAGCTATGAGCAGGTCGGCGCCGATCCGGTGCTGTACGCTCAGGCGTCGCGGGTCTTGCACCAAGAAAGCAACGCCGGCAACGCGCGCGCCTTGATCCAGCGCCACGGCGAACGCGACGTGTGGCTGACCCAGCCGCCGATCCCACTCACCACCCCAGAAATGGATGGCGTGTATGGTTTGCCCTACGCCCGCGCGCCGCACCCCAGCTATGGCGATGCGCGCATCCCGGCGTGGGAAATGATCCGCTTTTCCATCAACATCATGCGCGGCTGTTTCGGCGGCTGTTCGTTCTGTTCGATCACCGAACACGAAGGTCGGGTGATCCAGAACCGTTCCGAAGAATCGATCCTCAAGGAAATTGAAGACATCCGCGACAAGGTCGAAGGCTTCACCGGACACATCTCCGACCTGGGTGGGCCGACGGCGAACATGTATCGGCTGGCGTGCAAGGACGATGAAATCCAAAAGGTCTGCCGCCGCCCATCGTGCGTTTATCCAGACATCTGCAAGAACCTAGGCACCAATCACGATCCGCTGATCCACCTGTATCAAAAGGCCCGCGAGATCGAGGGGGTGAAGAAAATCCACATCGCGTCGGGGCTGCGTTACGACTTGGCGGTCAAAAGCCCGGCCTATGTGAAGGAGCTGGTGACCCATCACGTCGGCGGCTATCTGAAGATCGCCCCCGAACACACCGAAGACGGTCCGCTGTCGAAAATGATGAAGCCCGGCATCGGAACCTATGATCGCTTTAAGCAAATGTTCGACCAAGCCGCCAAGCAGGCGGGTAAAGAATATTACCTGATCCCGTATTTCATCGCCGCGCATCCCGGCACCACCGATGAAGACATGATGAACCTGGCGATCTGGCTCAAGCGCAACAAATTACGCGCCGATCAGGTGCAGACGTTCTTGCCGTCACCGATGTCATTGTCAGCGGCGATGTATTATTCCGAACGCAATCCGATCAAGCCCATTCACCGCGAAGGCAGCGAGGTGGTGCACACCGCCAAGGGCCTCAAACAGCGCCGTCTGCACAAGGCGTTCTTGCGCTACCACGACGCGGAAAATTGGCCGCTGCTGCGTGAGGCTTTGATCAAGATGGGCCGTGAAGATCTGATCGGCCCGTCCAAGAAACATTTGGTGCCGTCGTGGCAGCCCAAAGGCACCGGTGGACGCTCTGGTGCGCATAAGGGCGCAAAGACGTTCTACACCCAGCAAGCCGGCGAGGGGCGTCGTCCCGCAAGGCCGTCTAAGCCGGCCGAAGGGCGTGGTAAACCGACCGAAGGACGGGGCAAGCCGTCTGGCGCCAAATCGTCGCGCAAAAGGCCTACGAAAAAGCGCTAGCGCCCATTTGGCGCATCCTTTGCATCAACTATCCCGTGTAAGGACACGCACGGGCGGGTGCGTTGATGAAAAGGGAAATAATCATGGATATCAACTCGGCGCTTGCGCCCCGATATGTCGCTGCCGGACGCGCGGATGTGAACGCCCAGCACAAGTCGCCTGCACTTGACTCTCATAAGGCTGAAAACCCCGCCGAAACGACGGAAAAAGCGCTTGTCGATGAGATTCGCGACAAAGGTTTTGTCGCCTATGCGGAAGAGATCAAAGAAAAAAAGAAAGAAGAGCTGCGCGCTAAAATCCTAGGTGAAATGGGCCTTGACGAAGAAACTCTCGCCAAAATGTCACCCGAACAACGTGCCGAGATCGAGGAAATGATCAGCGCCGAAATCCTCAAACGCATGACCGCTGAATCCGAGCTCAAGCGGATGGAAAAAGGCCTGCCCAGCACCCAGATGAGCATCGCGCAAATTGACAGTGCAGGCGTCGGTCTGGGGCCTTTGTTGGCGCTTCAAGAAGCCGACCTACAAGCGGAGGGAAAAGCACCTCAAAAGGATGAAGATGCCGGGTAAGTTTTGCCGGGCGGCGTGACTTAATCGCCCAAGACGACCCCTTCGCGCCGGGGGTCGGCGCCGCCAGTGAGCCCCTTGTCGCTGAGGACGATGGCGTGCAGGCCGCTGTTGAGGTCACGCACTTTGGTGTCATGGCCCATGGTTGTCAGCGCCGTGGCCAAGGCTTCGGCCCCGGGACCGGTTTCAATATCCACAGTTTTGAAACGTTTAACGACATGGGGCAGGGCGATGGCGTCTTGCACATCCAAATTCCAATCCAACACGCCGATGATCGTTTGCGCCACGTAACCGATGATGCGCGAACCGCCGGGCGATCCCACCACCATTTTGAGCTTTTCACCCGGCCCATAGACAATGGTCGGCGACATGGATGAGCGCGGGCGCTTTCCCGGCTCCAACCGATTGGCGACGGGCTTGGCGTCTTTTTCAGGGGTGAAGGAAAAGTCAGTCAGCTCATTGTTGAGCAGAAAGCCCCGCGCCATCACCCTTGAGCCGAACCCGTTTTCAATGGTGGTGGTCAGCGACACTGCATTGCCGTCGCCATCCACAATCGACATGTGCGAGGTCGAGGGAAATTCGATGGCGTTGTCCGGCGTGCGCGCTTGGGCGGCTTGCCACGGCGGGCTTCCGGCCTCAACGCTTTGGGCTGCGCGGCCCGGGTCGATTAGGGCCGCGCGCGATTTCAAATACGCGGGGTCGAGCAAGCCTTCGGGCATGGCGACGAAATCGCTGTCGGCCATATAAAGGCCGCGATCAGTAAACGCCAGACGACTAGCTTCGGCGATCAAATGGTGGTTTTGGGCGATGGGCTGGGGGATGTCGAAGTGGTTCAATATGCCGAGAATTTGCCCCACCGTCAGCGCGCCCGACGATGGCGGGCCCATGCCGCAGACCTTGTGGACGCGATACGCGACGCACACCGGGGCGCGTTCGATGACTCGGTAGGCGGCCAGATCGGCCATGCTCAACAGGCCGGGGTTGTCCTTGGCGCCTTGGACGGCGGCGACGATGTCGCGGGCGATTTCGCCTGTGTAAAAGACGTCGGGGCCATGGGCCGCGATCAGGCGCAGGGTTTGGGCGTAAGCGGGGTTTTTCAGCGTCGTTCCGACTTTGAGCGGCTCACCGTCGGCGTCGAAAAAATAGGCCCGGGTGTCGGGGTACGTGCCCAGGCGTTTTTGGTCCTTGGCGATCAGTTGGGCGAGGCGGGGGGAAACGGCAAAGCCGTTCTCCGCCAGCGTGATGGCGGGCTTCAACAGCCGCGCCCATTCGAGCTTGCCGTAACGCTGGTGGGCCTCGAACATCAGTTTCAAGGCGCCAGGCGTCCCCACGGAACGTCCGCCGACCACGCCTTCGAAGAACTTCATCGGCGTGCCGTCGGGTTTAACGAACAGATCGGGCGTCGCCGCCAGCGGGGAGGTTTCGCGTCCGTCCAGCGTGGTCAGCTTTCCAGACGCGCCATTGTGATAGACCAAAAACGCGCCACCACCCAGACCGCTGCTTTGCGGTTCCACCAAACCCAAGACCATCTGCGTTGCGACCATTGCGTCCACAGCGCCGCCGCCGTCTTTGAGGGCTTGATAGCCCGCCTGCGCAGCCAACGGGTTGGCGGCGGCGATCATGAATGTGTGGCTGGTGACGCTGGTTTTGTTGACACGCCCGGTCGCGGCTTCGGGGGCGATGTCTTGGGCGTGTACAGGTGTGCAAAGCGCGAAGAATGCAGTGAACCCGACAATTCGTATCGTTGATGCGATCATTTTTGTGCGTGCTCCTGCGGTTGTGTCGGTCCTTACACTTAAGGTCTTGACCGGATATCGGCAAGCGCCGCCACATTAAAGTTGGCCTTGCGAGTGAATCTGTATATAACCATAAAATTAGTTTTATTTGGAGGGATTGATTGTGTTGAAGTTGAAAACGATGTTGTGGGCGGTGATTGGCGTGCTGATCGGCGGGGTAACGCTTAGCAGTACCGGGCAGGCGGCGGAGCTGAAGGTCCAACATGTGGCCGATAACGTCTACGCCATCGTGGGGCCGTTTGAACAACGCAACCCGACCAACTTCGCCAATAACGCCACCTTCGGCTTCGTGGTGACCAACGACGGCGTGCTGTTGGTCGATCCGGGCGGCAGCTACAAAGGTGCAGCCCAAGTTGAGGCGGCGATCAAAACCATCACCGACAAGCCGGTCAAGATCGTCATCAATTCCGGCGGTCAGGATCATCGCTGGTTGGGCAATGGCTACTTCAAAGAACGCGGCGCGCGCATCATCGCGTCCGAAGCGGCGGTCGAAGATCACAAAGCGCGCACCAACGATCACTTTTTCATGCTCACCAACCTGATGGGTAAAGATGCGCTGGCGGGCACCGACGCGGTTTACGCGACGGAAACGTTCGCCAATGAGCTGGATTTGGATTTCGGCGGTCACCGCTTTGAAATCCGTCATGTCGGTTCGGCGCACACCTTGGGCGATGCGTTCATCTGGATGCCCGATACCCAGGTGATGTTCACCGGCGACATCGTTTACGTGGGGCGCATGCTCGGCATCGGGCCGGCGGGCAATACCGCCAGTTGGCTGGAAACGTTCGAAGCGATGGCGGCGTATGAGCCCAAGCATATCGTCCCCGGCCACGGCCCGGCGACCGATCTGCGTCGCGCCACGCAGGAAACTTACGATTACTTGGTCTATCTGCGCACCATGATCGGGCGGATCATCGAAAACGGCGGCTTGATTGCGGAAGGCGTCAATGTCGACCAGTCGATGTTCAAGGACTTGGCGGTGTTCGACCAAATCAGCAAGCGCAACGCGCAAGCCGTGTTCATGCAGATGGAATTCGAATAGAGCGTTCTTTCCAAATGGAATGAAACCATGAGCACGGACATTCGCAATTACACCCTGGTGACGGCGGCCTATTGGGGATTTACGCTGACCGACGGCGCGTTGCGGATGTTGGTGCTGTTGCACTTTTATACGCTCGGCTACAGCCCGTTCGAAATCGCGCTGTTGTTCGTGCTCTATGAATTTTTCGGCATCATCACCAACTTGGTCGGAGGTTGGGTCGCCAGTCGTCTGGGCCTGAAAGTCACCTTGTTTGCCGGGTTGGCGTTGCAGGTGGTGGCGCTGTCGCTGTTGGCGCTGTTCGATCCCGGCTGGCCGGTGTGGTTGGGGGTGTCTTACGTGATGGGCGCGCAGGCGCTATCGGGCATCGCCAAGGATCTCACCAAGATGAGTTCCAAAAGCGCGGTCAAGCTGTTGGTGCCGGAAGGCGCGCACGGCGTGCTGTTCAAATGGGTCGCAATTCTGACCGGATCGAAAAATGCGCTCAAGGGCCTCGGCTTTTTCCTCGGCGGGGTGTTGCTGGCATTGTTCGGTTTTGGCGGCGCGTTGAGCGCCTTGGCGGCGGGCTTGGCGGTGGTGTTGGTGGCGTCGGTATTGCTATTGCCGGGCCACATCGGTCAGGCCAAAAGCAAGGTGAAGTTCAGCCAAATTCTGTCGAAAAGCCGCGCGATGAATTACCTGTCCGCCGCGCGGATGTTTTTGTTTTGCGCGCGCGATATCTGGTTCGTGGTCGGCTTGCCGCTGTTTTTGGCCTCAAAGCTTGGCTGGGATCACGCCGAGGTCGGCGGTTACATGGCCGCGTGGGTGATCGCCTATGGTTTTGTACAAGCGCTGGCGCCAAAGCTGTTGCGCAAATCCGCACATGCACCTGACGGCGCCCTCAGTCGGCGTTGGATCTTTATTTTGTTGGCCGTGATGGCCGCCATCACCGCGGCGGTGTGGGCGGATGTCGAGCCCGGTCTTGTGGTGGTGGTGGGCCTTGCGGTGTTCGGCTTTGTGTTCGCGATCAATTCGGCGCTGCATTCGTATTTGGTGCTGGCTTATACAGAGGCCGAGCATGTGGCGCTCAACGTCGGCTTTTATTACATGGCCAATGCGGTGGGACGCTTGATGGGCACGGTGCTTTCGGGCCTGGCGTATCAGTGGGGCGGCTTGGTGATGTGCTTGGCCGTTTCGTCGCTGTTTTTGCTGCTGGCGTGGTTGTTCAGTCTGGCGCTGCCAAAAGTCAATCAGACAGCCTGACCGGCGGCGAAGCCCGACGACCACGCCCACTGAAAATTAAAGCCGCCCAACTCCCCGCTGACATCGACCACTTCGCCGATGAAATACAGCCCCGGCACGGCCTTGGCCTCCATGGTCTTGGACGACAAGTCGCGGGTATCGACCCCACCGATGGTGACTTCGGCGGTGCGATAACCTTCCGATCCCGACGGCGTGACGCGCCAGTCGTTGACGCCTGCGCCCACCCGGCGCAACACTTTATCGCCGGTTTCGCCGATACGTCCCAGCGCGCCGTTCCATTCGACGATCAGTTTGGCCAGTCGTTTGGGCGCAAGGGTCGCAATGACGGTTGCGACGTCCTGTTTGGGGTTGGCGGTTTTGGCGCTTTTGAGCAGCTCGAACGCATCAACGCCGGGGGCCAAGTCGATGCGCAGTTCATCGCCTTCGTTCCAGTACGACGAAATTTGCAAAATCGCCGGGCCGCTGAGGCCGCGATGGGTGAACAGCAAGGCCTCGGAAAACGACGTTTTCCCGCAGCGAATGGTCGCGTCGATGGCGATCCCGGAAAGCTCTTTGATCTGGCCCAGCAAGGCTCCTTCGAACGTCAACGGCGCCAAACCGGCGCGGGTCGGCACGATGTTCAGACCAAAGCGTTTGGCGATCTCGTAACCAAATCCGGTCGCGCCGATTTTGGGGATTGATTTCCCGCCGGTGGCGATGACCAAAGACTCGCAGGTTAAGGGGCCGTGATCGGTGACGATGCTAAATCCGGTTTCGGTGCGCTGAGTATCGGTGATGTGGGTGTTCAGCTGAATGCGCGCGCCGTGGGTTTTACAGCGCGCTACCAACATGTCGATGATCTCTTTGGCCGAGGTGTCGCAAAACAGTTGGCCGTGATCGCGTTCGTGATAAGCGATGGCGCGCTCATCGACCATTTTGATGAAGTCATGCTGGCTGAAACGCTTCAACGCCGAGATGCAAAAGCGCGGGTTTTGTGACACGAAATTGTCTGGCGATGCGTAGAGATTGGTGAAATTGCACCGTCCTCCGCCGGAAATGCGGATTTTTTCGCCGACGTTTTGCGCGTGGTCAAGCACCATAACCCGTCGTCCGCGTTCAGCAGCCACGCCCGCACACATCAATCCCGCCGCGCCAGCGCCAATGATGATGGTGTCAAAATCGAGTATGTGTGCGCTCATGATCTACTTAGAACTTCATTTATTAAGACAGTGAATTGTGACCAATCGCCGCAATGACATCAAGGCCTTGAAAGTGTTAAAGTCTTGTCATGATATGGAAAAACCTTGGCTTTAAAGGCAAGGCGAGCGTTGTTTTGCTCACCGGTCTATTGTTAAGCGTCGCGTTGATCTGGTATGGGATCCGCGCGGTTAACCTCGTGGTTGAAGCTGAACAAGTGTGGGCGGACTATAACCGCACCGCAACCGCCACGTCTCAACAAATGAACCGTATTCATAAGCATTTGGGCTATGGCGGTTTTATCCATCACTTCAAAAATTACATCTTGCGCGCGGACCCAAAGTACCTGGAGCTTTTGGACGAGGACAAGATCGAAATTTACGCGGCGATTGAAGAGTATGCCTCACTCAACATTTCTGACCGAGAACGTGGTGCGTTGTCGCGTTTGAACGACGTGGTGAAAGAGTATGAGCTCAACGCCCAAGACGCGCGCCTTGCTTTCGCCATGGGTGAAGAAAGCGAAGCCATCGATTATGCGGTGCGCGTCGATGATGCGCCTGCGGTGAAGGCTTTGGCGGATCTGTCGGATGCCGCTTTGCGCCGCAGCCGTCAAAGCGAATTTGAGACCCAAGAATGGCTCGAACGTACGGTCTCCTATCTGTCTTGGGGATTGTTCATTGTGCCGCTGGTGCTTTTTTCGGCGGCCGTAATGACGCGGTTCTTATGGCAGTCGCTGCGCGCAAACGAAGTTGCCGAACGCGCCCAGCAGGAACTTGAGGCCCTTTTGCAAGGCGCACCTGACGCCATGCTGATGATTGGTGAAAATGGTCGCATTGTGCGCACCAATCAACAGGCGGAAAGCTTGTTTGGGTATTCAAGTGAGGCGCTGTGTTCAATGGAGGTTGAAGAGCTGCTCCCAGAACGCAGTCGTTTGGCTCATATCGGCTTGCGTCAGTCATATTTCGCCAACCCGCATGCGCGCCCCATGGGGCGCGGGATGGAGCTGAAGGGCTTGACCAAAGACGGGCGCGAAGTTCCTGTGGAAATCAGCCTGTCCACCGTTCAGCAAAGTGACGAAACGTTCGCCACCGCCACCGTGCGCGACATTTCCGACCGATTGAACGCCGAACGTCAAGTGCATGAAAATGAAGAACGTCTGATGCTGTCCCAAGCCATTGCCGATGTCGGCACTTGGGATTGGGATATTGTGGACGGCGGGGTGATTTGGTCGCCGCAAATTTATAGCATTTTGGGGGTCTCTGCAGACCAGCTTGAGGCATCCTACGATAACTTCTTAAGTGTTGTTCATCCCGATGATCGCGACAAGGTCGCCGCGGCGGTGCGCGAAGCGTTGGAATTCGATGTTCTGTACGATGTGGAGCATCGCTTGCTCTTGAAAAATGGCAAGGAACGTTTCGTTCATGCACGCGGACAGGTGTACCGTGATGAAAATGGCGCGCCGGTGCGCATGATCTGCGTGGTGCTGGATATCACCGAACGTAAACGATTTGTGATGGCCTTGGAAAACGCCAAAGCCGAGGCTGACCGCGCGAACAAAGCCAAGAGCGACTTTCTCGCCAACATGTCGCATGAAATTCGCACCCCGATGAACGCTATTTTGGGCATGGGTTATCTGGTGCTGAAAACCAAACTGGATCACCAGCAAAGCGACTATTTGAACAAGATGATGTCTTCGACGAGATCGCTTTTGCGCATCATCAACGACATTCTCGATTTTTCCAAAATTGAAGCCAATAAGCTGGAAATGGAAAACACGCCTTTTGCGCTGTCCAATGTCATGGAGAGCGTCGCCAACGTGATTGGCGCTTCGGTGGACAACAAAAAGCTTGAGGTCATGTTCGCCACGGGTGTGGACGTGCCGTGCGCGCTGATGGGCGATCCGCTGCGTCTTGAGCAAGTGTTGATCAATTTGGCGGGCAATGCGGTCAAATTCACTGAAAGTGGCGAAGTTGTGGTCCGCGCCGACCTTGAAAGCATCGATAAGGACGCCAACGCCGTCTTGAAGTTCACCGTTCAAGACACCGGAATTGGCATGGATCACGCTCACGTGGCGACTTTGTTCGACGCCTTCCGCCAAGCCGATTCATCGACCACCCGGCGCTTTGGCGGCACGGGACTTGGGATGAGCATCTCTTTGCGACTGGTGAAAATGATGGGGGGCGCCATCAATGTTGAAAGTGAAGTGGGCAAGGGCAGCACGTTCACGTTTACGGCGCGTTACGGCGTTCTCGATGACAGCAACACGCGCCGCTATGTGCCCCACGATATGGAAGGCTATCCGGCCCTGATCGTCGATGACAATCAAACGTCGCGCGAGATCTTGTGCGAAATCATGGACGCCTTTGGCTTTAAATGCACGTCCGTGGCGTCGGGTGAGGCGGCGCTGGCGGAACTGCGCCGCGCCGCCGCCACCGGCGAACCGTTCTATAAAGTGGTGTTGATGGATTGGATGATGGATGGCCTAGACGGGCTGGAGACGACGCAAAAGGTCCGCGCCGACGCCGCGTTACCCGCCGCGCCGACGATTATTATGGTGACCGCTTACGGGCGCGATATGGTTATGGAACAGGCTGCTCAGGTTGGCTTGAACGGCTTTTTGCTCAAGCCGGTCACGCCGTCGGCGTTGTTCGACACCATTATGGATGTGTTGGACCGTAAAGACGCCCGTGTGGGGGGGCTGGCGCTTGGGCAAACGCAGGACATAGAGAGCGATGTCCTTGCCGGCGCCCGAATTTTGGTTGTGGAAGACAATCCGATCAATCAGCAGGTGGCGGAAGAAATTTTACGCGCTGGCGGCGCAACGGTGGAAATCGCGGCGGATGGCGACCAAGCGTTTCGGATGATTTGCGTCGAAAAAGAAAACTTTGACGCCGTGTTGATGGACTTGCACATGCCGGTGATGGACGGTTACGTGGCGACCAACTTGATCCGCGAGACCTATGGCCCAAACGATCTTTCGATCATCGCCATGACCGCCAATGCGATGCGTGAAGAACGTCAAAAATGCCTGGATGCGGGCATGAACGACTACATCACAAAGCCCGTTGATGTTCAGGCTTTGTATGCGATGCTGGTTAAATGGTTGCCAAAGAAGACGGAGGGTGCGGTGTCGCCTCAAAATACGAATAGGCCAGTCGCGGAGATATCCGTCGAGGACATGACGTTGCCCGATACGCTTGAAGGATTCGATCTGGTCGATGGACTGGAGCGGATGCTTGGCCGCCCAGAACTTTATTTGAAATTTATGCTTAAGCTGGTCGAAGATCACGGCGATGACGCCCGTCTGGTGCGCGAAAGCTTGAAAAAGGGTGATTTTGATATCGCTCATCGTTTGGCGCACACCACCAAAGGCGTGTCGGGAAATTTGTCGGCGAACGATCTGTATGCGGTGGCGACGAAACTCAGCGACGCCATTAAACGGGGCGACAAAAGCTTAGATGAGCTCTTGGATGCGTTTGAGACCGAATTGAACCGCGCCGTGGCGGCGGTTCGTTCCCTGAGAAAGGGGTAGGGGCTTGATCCTAGCCTGCATGGTTGTCTTCAAGCTTTTGATCTTAAAACGACACCGTCGCAAAATTTGCAAGTTTTTAATCAATTGAGATGATAGTCTCCCTTCATAGATGCAGAAGCATCGTGAAAGTGTCGAATAGAAGTCTTGACCGAAGGAAGGTGTATTGGAAGGTTCGATCCCCTTTCAAGCTGGGCGTGCTTTGCAAATAGGGCAAGCCGGGCAATCTGAACAAAGCGCAACCACAACCGTCCGGGTCCCATCGGGCGTTGGTAGCTTGGAGCTACCAAGTGGCGCCGATTTCTTGCGCGCCGATTTTACCCGCGAAGGATTCGATCTGATTCTGGACGACGGTGCGCTCGGCACGGTCGTCGTTCCCGACTATTTTTTGCGTTTGTCCCCCCCCGACCTTGTGACGGCGGATGGCGCGGTGTTGCCTCATCACATCGTGCGCGCCCTGGCCGGACCGATGACGCCGGGCCAAGTGGCGCAAATTGGCATTGGACCTGCGGCAGCTGCGACGGACGTTGTCGCCGGCGCGCCCATCGGCTCGGTCAGTGAATCCCAAGGCGCGGTGACGGTGCTTCACCCCAACGGCGCCGAAGCGATGTTGGTCACGGGTGACCCCATTTTTCAAGGTGACGTGCTGACGACTGGGCCCGATGGCGCGGTCAGCGTGATTTTTGTCGATGACACGGTGTTCTCGCTCGACGTCGATGGGCGCATGGTCATGGACGAAATGGTCTACGATCCCGGCACCCAAACCGGCACCTTCAATGCGATGGTCGTGCAAGGCGTGTTCTCGTTCGTCAGCGGCCAAGTGGCCAAAACCTCGCCCGATGGCATGGTGGTCAATACACCGACCGCGACCATCGGCATTCGGGGCTCGACCGTGGTCGGCAATGCCGCCGCCGAGGGCGCCGAAAACAAAATATCTTTGGTTCGCGACGTGGATGGCAACATCGGCGAAATCATGATTTCCAATGGCGCGGGCACCTTAGTGCTGAATCAAGCGGGCGCCTCGACCACGGTGTTCAGCGCCAGCGCCGCGCCCGGCCCCATGGTGGTGTTGTCCGCTCAGGAAATTCAGCAAAGCTACGGCGGCAGCCTGACCCGATTGGTGAAAACCGTCGCTAAGCAGGCCGACCAAAAAGCCGCGCAGGCCCAGGACAAAGCGGCAAACGCCGAAGCCGATGCGCAAGCCGCCAAGGAAGAGGCCGATGCCGCGCAGGAAGAGGCCGATGCCGCGCAGGCCCAAGCCGATGCCGACGCCGCCGAAGCCGAAGCCGAACTCGCTGCTGCCGAAGAAGCTGGCGACGAGCAAGCCATCGCCGAAGCCGAAGCCAAAGTCGCCGCCGCCGCCGAAGCGAAAGCTCAGGCCGAGGCCGCCGCCGTCGCCGCCGAGGCCGCCGCCCAAGAGGCCGCCGCCGCCGAGGCCGAGGCTCAACAGGCCGCCGTCGAGGCTGAGCAAGCCACCGCGTTCAGCTCCATGGCCAACACGGCGCTCACCGTTCAGGTTAATGCCGAAATCGCTGTGCAACAGGATACGGCGACCGCCGAAGCAGAGAAGGCGCAAACAGCCGGAACGGTTGTCAACGAGGGTGAGCCAGATCCCGATGGGGAAGACATCACAGATACACCGTTGCCTGATCCTGATCCGCTGCCGTTCCCAGAGCCCGACCCACTTCCGCTAGATCCTTTGCCGCTTCCCGGCGAGGACCCCTTTGCCGAGGGGCTCTTCGATGCGCCCCTCTTAAATTACACCCTCCCTCCTGGTGTGGATTTTTTTGACCTGCCACCGGACGATGTGCTGCCACCGCCAGTGTTTTTGGAAGGCGATCCCGCCAACAGCGCCCCAACGGTGAACTTATCGAAACTCGAAAGTGGGCCTTTCGGCTTCACCTCCAGCGGCGCCGCCACCTTTGATGGCCTTGTCGCCACGACGTTCGTGGCTGGGGCCAGCGCGCTGTCCGATCTGGATAACGACGGCGATCTGGATATCGTTATGCACGGTTATGACAGCACCGCGGGTAGCGCCACCTCCAGCACGTATGTCGGCATAAACGATGGTAGCGGTAATTTCACCTACAGCGTCGCCATCACCAACGGCCTGTACATGAAGCGCATGGATGTTGGCGATGTGGACGGCGATGGCATCGCCGATATTGTCTTTGCCGAAAATAGCGCCACCGCGCAGCCGATTTATTTTGGCGACGGCACGGGCGGCTTTACCCAGTCGAGCCAAATCATCAGCACGACGGGCGGAACCATTGGGGCGAATAATGTCGCCCTGGCCGATTTCAATGGCGATGGCTTTAACGACATGTTCGTCAACATCGACGCCGGGATTAAGGTCTTTCTCAACGCCCAAGGCAGCGACGCTCCAGGCGCCTTCACGGATACAGGACAGTCGTTAACCTCGACCAAGACCGCGCAAAGCTATCGTGGACTCGCCGTGGGCGATATCGACGGCGACGGCGATATCGACGCCGTCACCGGCAGCTGGGGCGAACAAATGGATGTCTGGCGCAACGACGGCGCCGGCACGTTCACCAACGCCGGTCGTTTGAGCGTTCTGGGCACAGACAACACGACATCCGGGGCGACCAACGGCGTCGATATGGGCGATCTGGACGGTGACGGCGACTTGGATATCTTCGCGTTCAATCGCTATGTCGAAAACAAGGTTTTTCTCAATGACGGCGCGGGGAACTTTACCGAAACGCAGGCCGTTGGCACGACCGGCGCGCGCGATGCCGGCTCATTGGTCGATATCGACGGCGACGGCGACCTCGACGCCATCATGGCCCAGGATGGCGGTGTGGAAGTCTATCTGAATGACGGTAACGCGAACTTCACGGCCCAAAACCTCAACATTGGGGCCAACTGGCCGGTGCAGGTTCATGGCGGCGACTTGAACGGCGACGGAGGGATGGACATTTTGGTCGCTCACCCCTCGGCTTCCAGCAGTGATATCCTGACCAACACCCAGTCGGTCCCAAACGCCGAGGTGATCCGCGCTGGGTCCTTCATTTTTCAGGACTCGACCTTTGGCGTAACCGATGCCGACAACCCGCTCGCCAGTTCGCTGACGTTCGTTGTTACGTCTACGCCCACCAACGGCACGCTCCTGCTTGGCGGCGCCACCCTGTCCGCCTATGACACGTTCACCCAGGCCGATGTCCTCAACGGCAATGTGAGCTATCTGAATTCGGGGGCGTCATCGGCGTCAGATTCCTTCAAGTTCATCGTGTTCGATGGACAAGGCGGCGAAACGCCGCTGCAGACCTTCAATCTGTCGATCATGAACACGCCGATCAACGGCACCGCTGGCGTTGATACGCTCGGTGGGGCCGCCGGCATTGACACCATTACCGGCGGGGCTGCGGCCGACACCCTATCCGGTGGCGCTGGGTCGGACAGGTTTGTTTATACGTCAATCAATGACGCGCCGGTCGCAGGCAACGAAACCATCACCGATTTCGACGCCACCTCCGCCACCGAAGATATTGTTCTTAACGGACTGCTGAACGGCGCCTTCAGTTACTTGGGCGCGGGTACGTTTTCCGCCGGCGGCAATACAGAGGCGATCTTTAACGATACGTCAAAACTGCTGTCGATCGATATCAACGGCAACGGCGCCGCAGACCTGGAAATCACCTTGACCGGGGTCGCCACCGCAGATCTTGATGTGACGGATTTCACTGTAAGCTAGAGTAGCCTTCATCATTTTCGCCCTATGCGGTCCCGGATGCGTTCATTTGCCTGAACCCGTTCAAGCGGATGACCAGAATCCATTAGACACACGCGCCAGTCGGTTTAAAATATTACCTATTGAAATGTTAGGGGTAAAGGACCGGGCCAATGGATGGCGTCATCGGACGTGAAGGATTCGAAAACAGCTTGGGGGGTGATGTCGTTATCTCCGTTGGGGCGGCGCAGAACGAAGCGCTGAACATCCCGGGAGGCGATGTATATCTTTCCGCTGATTTTATCCGCACCGGTTACGATTTGACCCTTAAAGTCGATGGTGCGCAGACCATTGTTATTCCAGATTATTTTATGAACGATATGGCGCCGGACTTGCTCCTGGATACGGGGGCTGTGGTCTCTGGCGCATTGGCGACAAAGCTGGCCGGGCCGATGGCGGCGGGCCAATACGCGCAATTGCAAGCCGGCCCGGGAGGGGTTGGCGCAGCCATCGGTTCCGTCACCGACCTGAACGGCAGCGTGCAGGCGACCCGCGCCGACGGCACGCAGGTCACTTTGGGCGCAGGCGATTCGGTTTATCAAGGCGACGTGATCGAAACCGGAGCCAAAAGCTCGATCGGCGTGGTGTTCGCCGATGACACGACATTTTCTTTGGATGCCGGCGGGCGCATGGTCTTGGACGAAATGGTCTACGACCCCGACGCGCAGACGGGTGTGTTCGAAGCCACCGTGGTCCAGGGCGTGTTTTCGTTCGTCAGCGGCCAAGTCGCCAAAGTCGGCCCCGATTCCATGGTCTTGCACACGCCAAAAACCACCATCGGCATTCGTGGATCCACCGGGCTGGTGAAGTCCGGCGTCAATGGCGGTGAGGATCTCATCACCCTGGTGCCCGATATCGACGGCAACCTGGGCGAATTGATTGTATCCAACCAGGGCGGTTTTATGGTGTTGAACCAGCCCAACGCCTCGACCACGGTGTTCAGCGCTTTTCAGCCGCCCTCGCCGGTGGTGTTTATGAGTCCTCAAGAAGTTCAGCAAAATTTTGGCGGGGCGCTGACGGTTTTGGTCCGCACCGAAGCCAAGAAAGCCGTCGTCAAGGCTGGACAGGCGGCGCAAAAAGCCGATGAGGCCGAGCAACAGGCCGCCCAGCAGCAAGAAGAAGCCGCCGCTGCGGAAGAAGAAGCCGCACAAGCGGATGAAGCCGCCGCCGATGCTGAGGCCGAGGCTGAAGCCGCCGCCGCAGAGGCTGAAGCCGCCAAGGCCGAGGCCGAAGCCGCCGTCGACCCTGAAGCAAAAGCAGAGGCAGAAGCCAAGGTCGCTGAAGCCGAAGCCAAGTTGGCTGCCGCCGAAGCCAAGGCCGCGACGCAATCCGAAGCCGCCGCCACCAAGGCCGCCGAGGCCGCCACTAAGGCTGCTGCAGCACAGGAAGCTGCCCAACAAGCCGAAGATGCCGTTGCCGCCCAGCAACAGGCGCAACAATTCAGCCAGATGGCGGGTCAAGCTGCCGAGGTCCAGCAACAGGTTTTCACTCAGTTGGTCGAATCTGGCGTTATTAATGCCGATCCCACCCAACAGGGCCCCGGACCTGCCCAAGGTGACGTCAGTAAAGGGATGATTTACATTAGCGCCAACGGTGACGCCATGACGGTCACAGGGGAAGGCGAGGTGATCATCGTCAATCCCGACGGCACCACCAGCACGGGCAACGTGGCCGAGTTGGCGGCCACGATTGCGGAAGACATCATGGACACCATTGATGAACAAATTGATGGTGGAATTCCGGCGGAAACCACGTTCGTGTCCGATACTGGCACGCTCACGGTAACCACAGACGAAAACTATGTGGAAACCGACTTCAGCGAAACGCTCACGGCGGTCAATGGCGGTGGAACGTTGGCGGGCGGTGCGGGCAGCACCAACTTTTATTTCCCGTGGGCTTCGTTGAAAGGCGGTTCCGGCGGCACCTACACCATTACGGACGCGGGCGGCACCAACCAGATTTCCTTCGACGGGATGGATGTGGTGTACTTCGATGTCGAAGCCTATTCATCGACCTCGGGCTTCATTTCGATCTATAATGATCACACCGCCGCCAACAATTCGTTCGGCACCGTCTCGTATTCGGGCATTTCCCAGTTTCTGCTGTCGGACGTCACCGTGACGTCGTTTTCCACCACTAATTTCACCACCAGCGCGAGTGGCGATGTGGTGAAATTGTCGGCCCTACAGGCCGGTCAGCATGGCTACGGTATGGCGGGTGACGCCAATGCCAACACCTTCACCGTTTCCGCAGGTGATTTCATCGCGTTTGGCAAAGGCGGTGATGATATCTTCAACCTCAACACCACTGGGTCAGGCGATGTTTTGGGTGGAACAGGTGCGGATACCTTCCGCATCTACAAGACCGGCAACCATTTGAATTTGAAGGGCGGTGGCGACAGTTCGGCGGATACGTTCGACTACAGCACCATGAGCACGCCCGCATCTTTGTATGTGTACATGTACAGCACCAACACCTTGGTGCAAGATGTCGTGTTGAACAGCACGACGTCGTATGTGCACGGTCTCGACTACGATTCTACGGACGTGTTCACAGGCTCGTCAGCGAACGACTTTATCCATGTCTATTCCGGCAGCTTCGGCACCATCAATGGCAACGGCGGCAACGATACGTTTACAGTGAATACCGGGGCCACGGTTACAGCTCTGAACGGTACGTCTGGCAACAACACCTACACCCTGACGACCGGCGCGACGGTGACGACATTGACCGGTGGGTCGGGCAACGACAATATCACCGTCAATTCCAGCGCGACGGCGACCAATGTAAGTGGCGGTCAAGGCACCAACACCTTAACGGTCCTGCAGGGCGGTTCCATCGGTGGGTATACGGGCGGGACCGGGGACGATACCGTCGTCATGGATTCTGCGTTGTTGGCCAATGCCATCACCATCGATGGTGCGGGGCAGGCGACCAACGACAACATAACCATCAAGGCCTACGCCGGGGCGAGCGTGAACTTGAACACCAAGACCGCCACCCTGACGAACTTTGAAACCACCACCGTGACAGGGACGGATTCAACGTCGGGCGTGACGCTGGTTGGCTACAGCGGCACGGCAACGACCTTGGACGGCAGTGGCTATAGCGATACGTTGACGGGCGGGTCTGGCAATGACACCATTCAGGGGCAACATAGCGCCGACACGCTGACGGGCGGCACAGGGTCGGATACCTTTGTTTACTATTCCACCTCTGATGCCGGCGACACGCTGCAAGACTTCAACGGCGCAACCAATTTTGCCGGTTCGGCAGGGGAAAGCGATAAACTGGCGTTCAGCACCTCTGGATTGAGCTTGTCCTCGATTGTGTATGAAGAAATCGCCTGGAATGGGTCCTCAACGGGGCTCACCCTGACCAACGCCGCCGCCAACGTTGTCGTTTTGACCGGGGGGACGGCTGGGACGTATGCAAATGCGCTGACGGCTTTGGCTTCTGGTAATGCAACGGCGACCAACGCGGTGTTCATTTTCAACGACAGTGACAACAGCACATCAGGAACAGGCACCGTCGCCTATACCACGGATATGGCCGGTGGTGCGGGCACCAATGTGTCGTTGGCGACCTTCAACGGCGTGACAAGCGACATGGTTCACTTGGCTGCCGGGGATTTCGCCGTCGTTTAACCACTTTATGATCATGGACTCAGGTCTGGGGGGATGGTCGGAAAACGTCAAAAGTATGAAATGCTTACCATTTCTTAGACTTTTGGCTTTATTTGTCATATAACAAAGAATATATTCGGCCAAATATATGATGAATTTTAAGGGGAATACCGTGCACACATCGATGAGCTTCAAGGCAGCCTTGTTGGGCGGCGTTTTGTTCGTGGCCCAGATTTCCGGGGCGAGCGCCGCTGGCCTCGTCGATGAGCTTTCGGCGCTGATGGCGGATCACCAGAAAATTAAAGCAGCAGAGGCCGATTTGGCCGCCGCGCGGGCCAACGTCGAGGTCGCCAACGGGGGATATTATCCCACCGCGAGCATCACCGCCAACGTCGGTAACGAGCATATTTCTACCCACAACCCGACCGGCACGCGCACCGAAACATCAATGGCGCAGCGTGAAGTCGATTTGAGCCTGACCCAAACTGTTTGGGATTTCGGCGCGACGACAGCGACGGTTGACGGGTCCAAACTGGCTGTCGATCAAGCTCAAGCGACCTTGAAGCAAACCCGTCAGGGACTTCTCTTGGCCGCGCTGAGCGCGCAGTTGAACGTCGCCAGCGCCAAACGCGTTTTGGACCATCAAAGCAAAAGTGAAGCCAGCATCAAGCGCCAAACCGAATTGGAAGACGCCCGTGTGCAGCGCGGTTCGGGCTTTGCCACCGACACCTTGCAGGCCAAAACCCAATTGGCGGGCGCTCAGGCCGCCCGGGTGCGCGCAGAAGGTGCCTTGCGTCAGGCTTTGAACCGCTATCGCGCTGTGTTCGGGGCTCCGCCCGCCGACATCGCCGGGTTGGAACTGCCCAACATCAAAGCCATCACGTTGCCGGCCAGCGAAGAAGAGGTCGTCACCACGGCTTTGGACAATAACCCGCAGGTTAAAATTTCAGCCATTCAGGTCGATATCGCCGACAGCGAGATTTCACGCGTTCACGCGGCCGGTTATCGCCCGGTCATCAGCGCCAGCGCGGAACAGAAATACAAACGCGACGTTGGCGGCACCCTTGGCGTCAAAAACGAACGCCTGGTGAAGGTCGAAGCGACCTTCGATTTCAACATGGGCTGGACTGCGGCTAACACGTTGCTGGCTTCTAAGTCGGGCTATGCGGCCTCAAACAGCCGTCTGAAAGACACCCGCGATCAAATCGAAGAGCAAGCGCGCAACGCTTGGCAAAGCCTCGTCACCGCCCGCGCCAATGCCGATTTCTTGAAGAACCAGGCCAATATTGCGGGCGAGTTCTTGGACCTGGCGCGCAAAGAGCGCACCTTGGGTCAACGTTCCTTGATCGATGTTCTGTCCGGTGAAACGTCCCTGATCAACGCCTTGGCGGCAGCTGATCGCGCCGAAACCGACGTCGCGATTGCGACGGTGGCGGTGCTTAACGTCATGGGGCAATTGGATCTTTCCGTGCTAAAGTAACGCGAATCCGGGCGCTGCGTCCGGCATTGCTGAAGCAGGAGCACGGGCGTGGGCGAGCTTTTCAAACGTCTTAAAGCATATCCATCCGTCACCTTGGAATTGGTTGGCGCGTCTTTGTTCGCCAACGTGTTGGCGTTGGCGTCACCGTTGTTTGTGATCCAGGTGCTCAACCGCTATGTCTCGCACGGGGTGGATTCCACCCTGTACACGCTGACGGCGGGCGTGCTGATCGCCATCGGATTCGAAATTGCGTTTCGCCAAATTCGCTTGAAAATCGCAACCGCGCTGTCCCTGCCGTTTGACCGCGTCAACGCGGGCGGAACCTATGAGGTTCTTTTGGCGGCGCGCGGCGACGTGTTGGCGCAAATGTCGCCGGGACAAAAACGCGAGGCCGCCGCAGCCTCAGATGCGATCCAACAGGCTTATGCGGCGCCGAACATGGCGGCGTATTTCGATTTGCCGTTTGCGTTTGTTTTCTTTTTTGCATTGATGATGCTCAGCGCACCGCTGGCGCTTGTCGCGATTGTCTTCGTCTTGATTGCAATCGGCTTGGGGTGGATGAACCTCAAGGCCTTAAAGCGACCGACGGAACGATTGCAAGGGAAAATGGCGGAGCGTCAAGGGTTGTTCGACAGCGCCATTTCAGACCCGGACACGGTGCGCGCCTTCACCGCTGAAGCCTTTCTCACCAAACGCTGGAACCGTATGCAAGACGGATTGGACGCGGTGCGTGCGACCATGTCGGGACGCCAAGGCGGGGTGCAAAACTTAACCCAAGGCATTCAAGCTCTGATGTCCACGGCCATTATCGCGACCGGCGGCATATTGGTGGTTTCGGGTAAACTGGATGTGGGGCTGTTGATCGGCGCAAACATTTTGGCGGCGCGCACGCTGGCCCCAGTGGTGCGCATCACGCAGTCCGCAGGGATGCTTGTGAACGCCAAAGCGGCGCGGGGCGCCTTGGACAATTTGATGCGCATTCCGCGTGAAGCGCGCCAGGGCGCGGCCCTCGGCGTCTATAAAGGCGGCGTCGAACTTAAAGACCTGGGTTTTGCCTACCCCGGTCAACCAACCCCGCTGTTTGAAAGCTTGAGCCTAAAACTTGAGCCCGGCGCCGTATTTGTGGTGTCGGGGGCAAATGGCGCCGGCAAGAGCACCTTGGCGCGTCTTTTGGCCGGGTTGATGGCGCCGTCGCGCGGGCAAATCCTGGTCGATGGCGTTGAGTTGACGCAAGTCGCGCCCGAATGGTGGCGTCGCCAGATTATCTATCTGCCCCAAGAGCCCGGATTTTTTACCGGCACGGTTCGCGAAAATATTCAGGCGTATAACCCCGATCTCAATGAAAAGGGCCTCAACGCCGTGATCCGTGATGCGGGGCTTGAGGCGTTCTTTTCGCGCAGTCGCGAAGGTTTCGATATGGCCCTGCAAGCCGGTGGACGCAATTTGCCGTTGGGCATTCGTCGTCGCTTGGCGTTGGCGCGCGCGCTTGCGTCCGATGGTCGTTTGGTGATCATGGATGAACCGACAGAGGGACTGGACGGCGAAGGCGCCTTGCAAATTGGCCGGGTGATGAACGCGCTGAGCAAAAAAGGCTGCACCATCATTGCCCTGTCGCACGATCCCAACATCATTAAGGGCGCGTTGCATGTGCTGGATTTGAACGTTAAGCCCGTGCCGCGTCTGTTGCAGGTGAAAGGTGCGGATGATACGGCGCAGCAAAAAGGTGGCGCATGACCGATAAGCCAGAACTGAACATCAGCAAAGAAACACACCTGTTCTTGCTCACCTTGATCGGGGTGGTGGCGGCGTTCGTCATTTGGTCGATGATCGGACGGCTTGACGTGGTCAGTTTCGCCGTGGGCAACGTGGTGCCGTCATCTCAGGTCAAGACGGTGCAGCATCTCGAAGGCGGCATCGTCGCCGACATCATGGTGCGCGAAGGCGATCGGGTAAAGCGCGGCCAGCCCTTGCTGGCGCTGGAATCCACCGCCAGCGGCGCGGATGTGCAAGAATTGAACGTGCGCATCATTTCACTCACCGCCGATGTCGCGCGTTTGGAAGCCGAAGTGCGGGGCGATGAAATCGCCTTCCCAGATGGTTTCGAGGAAGAGCACCCTGCCTTGGTGCGGCAGACGACGGCGATGTTCGATAATCGGCGCACCCAATTTATCAACGACATGGCGACCCAAGACGCCTTGATGAACCAACGTTTGCGCGAAAGCGACGAAATCAGAGCGCGCCTCGCCAATACCCGTCAAAAGCTGAAACTTCTGCAAGAGCAAGTCGGTATCAGTGAAGAGCTGCTCAAAGACGATCTCACCAACCGTATGCTGCACCTTAATCTTTTGAAAGAGGTGGCGAACCTCGAAGGCATGATTTCCGAAGACAACGCCGCCCTCAATCGGTTGGCGTCTGCTTTTGAGCAAGAACGCCTCAATAAGGACAGCATCGAAGGCCGTTTTCGCATCGAAGCGCGCAAGGACTTGGATGAAAAACGTCGCTCGTTGGATGAGTTTAAGAACCGCGTGCGCAAATTCGAAGACAGCTTCCAACGCAGCGTGCTGGTGTCGCCGGTCGAAGGCGTGGTGATGACGCTGCATGTGGTGACCCGCGGCGGTGTGATCCAGCCGGGCAGTGCGGTGGTGGATATCGTTCCGGTGGGCGACGCCATGGTGGTCGAAGCCAAATTGGCGCCCCAAGACGTCGGCTATGTCCATGTTGGACAAACGGCGCGGGTGCGTCTGGCGTCGGGCGCGGGGGCGCGGTTCGATCCGTTGGAAGGCACCGTTTCCAACGTCAGCCCCGATACCGTCGAAACCAAGGACGGCTCGACCTTTTACAAAGTGCGCATCAAAACGGACGTCGATTATTTCGAAAGCAAGGGACAGCGCTATCAACTGGTGCCGGGCGTGCAGGTGATGTGTTCCATTGTCACCGGTTCGCGTTCGGTGATGGAATACATCGCCACGCCGTTCTTGGGCTCGTTCAGGACGGCCCTTCAAGAACGTTAGGACAGGTCTCGGGCGTGTCAGCGCTAACAGGTGATAGACGTGTCCCCGTTAGCGGCCAAGCACCCGGTCGCCGACAAACGGGTTGGTGGCGCGTTCCTCGCCGAATGTGCTGGTCGGGCCGTGGCCGGGGACGAACGCGACGTCATCGCCCAACGGCCACAACTTGGTGGTGATTGAATTCACCAAGGTATCGAGATCGCCGCGTGGAAAATCGCTACGCCCGATGGAGCCCTTGAACAACACGTCGCCGACTTGCGCGATTTTGGCCTCAGCGTTGTAAAACACCACATGGCCGGGGGTGTGACCGGGGGTGTGTAGCACGTTGAGGGTGATGGTGCCGAACTCCACCGTATCGCCGTCGTTCAGCCACGTGTTGCCGCTGATGTCGCGCCCGCCGCCCAAACCGAATTTCTGTCCGCCTTCGACCACTTTGCTGGTGATAAACTCATCGTCCTTATGCGGGCCAATGATTGGCGCGCCGGTGCGCTCAGCCAAATCCATCGCCCCGCCGACGTGATCGAAATGACCGTGAGTGAGCAAAACCTTGACCACCTCAAAGCCGATCTCGGCGATGGCGTCCTGCACCACATCGATATCCCCGCCAGGATCGATGACCACGCCTTGCATCGTGTCGGTGTCCCACATCAAGGTGCAGTTTTGTTGCAAAGGGGTGACGGGGATGACAGCGGCTTTAAGACCCATGGTTCGATTCATCCAGATAAAGGTTCACGACATAACCATACATGCACCTTTATAGCGGCTCCTAATTGTGCCCGCTATTGGGGAGGCTGTTTTCTTGAGGAAAAATACATGTCGGCGCATAATCTAAGGCCGACCTTTACGAATTGCGGCGCTTACGCTCTGCAACATTGGGAAACGAAAGCGTAATTGTCGTTCCGACATGAGCTTCGCTTTGAATTGTAAGCTTGCCACCGTGGAGTTCCATAATGCGCTGGCAAAGCGATAGCCCTAGCCCCGTTCCCTGATAACGTCGAGCAAACGAGTGGCCGTGGACTTGTTGAAAGGGTTCCAAGGCTAAAACAATTTGTTCATTGGTCATGCCGATCCCTGTATCGGCAACAGAAATATGGTGCCCTGTATCGTCGCATTGGTTAAAGATTCTGATTGTCCCCTGTTCGGTGAATTTGATGGCGTTCCCGATGATGTTCATGAACAACTGTTGGATACGGAGTGCATCGACATGGAGCGTATGCATATCATGAGTTTGGTTCTTGATTTCTATGCCTTTATCATGAGCGAGAGCCCGCAAGAGGGTTATGGCTTCTTCAACGACAGAGGCTATGGACACATCGTTGAGGTCGAGTTCCAGTTTGCCAGCCTCAATCTTCGCCAAATCGAGAATCGAATTGACGGTATCCAATAACAACCGACCGCTTGTGGTGATCAGTTTTGAATACTCATGATATGTTTCTGGGAGCGGTCCTTTAATCTCGTATTCCATCATCTCAGAAAAGCCGATGATCGAATTGAGTGGCGTACGGAGCTCATGGCTCATATTGGCGAGGAATTCGGACTTTGCCTGGCTGGCGAGTGTTGCGGCATCCAAAGCGTTCTGAATGGCATTTTCCGCGTTTTTGCGTTCGCTGATATCTTGCACAACCGACCAAATGTAAGGAACGCCCTCGGGGTCATGGATCAATGATCCGTTCAACAAAACAGAAACCCAGGTCCCGTCCTTGCGGATATAGTGCTTTTCGTACGGACCGTACCAGCCTTGCGTTTGCAAGGATTGCAGTTGGATTTGTTCCTGATCCGCGTAATCTTTAGGCGTCAACTCCCAGTAGGTTAGGTTTAAAGCTTCATCGCGGTCATATTGAATAATGTCCAAGAAACCTTGGTTCACGTCTTGCAGCGTGCCGTCCATGCGACACAGTGCTATGCCTACGGAAGATGATTCGAATAAGGCCCTGTATTTTTCTTCGCTTGCGGAAAGTTCGCGGGTCCGCTCCTGTAGACGCATCTGATAATTTTCAACGAGGTTGTGCACATTTACTTCAAAAACAACCATCGCTGCGCCGCCCAAAACAAAAATCAGCGCTGAAATCAAATAAATCAGCAACTGCTTTTTCTTAAGGGTTACCCTCATTATTTTCTGTTCTTTTGCTATCAGGGCGTCGACGTCATCAAGGTAAACGCCGGTTGCGATAATCCAGTCATAAGGTTTGTACAATTTTGCAAACGACATCTTATGCGAGATTTCGTCGGAATTTAATCTTTTAAAGTAGTATTCAAAATAGACTTGTCCGTCTCTTTTGACGCCATTGAGCTCAGTCTCGTATGGTCGATTTCCCTTTATGTCGGTGGCGTTGGTGGACAGCCACTCCCCTTCGGAATCAGGAAGATTGGGATGAATTTTTCGAATTGCGTAATTGTCCCCTCCGTCATAGTTGATAACGTGATTTACCCAGATGTAGCCGTCATCAATAAGACGCAAGTTTCTTATGTAGTCACCGATACGCTTCACAGCGATCGCTTCGATTTGAGTATCGGAAAGGTTTTGGGGAGCATACATTTGCTTCACGACTGTTATTTCGTGTTCAATGTATACGAATGTTCTTTCTACAGCGTTTCGTAGAAATCGTTTTTTTTCTTCTATGAGACTACTGGATAGCTGTTCGATCTTATTGTTAAATTCAGCAGATAATATTTGCGAAGAAAAATAAGAAGTCGCCAATGACGTTATGACAATGATAGAAAGCGCCCCGAAGTAGAAAAGCCTACGGAACGTTTTTTTCTGGACATCAAATCCATCAGTTTCAAAATTTAACTGAGTCATCGGTTGCCCTTTTGCCGACCTTGAATGGTCATATTTTATGACTCATACAATTATAACCAATGCAAAGGTCTTGACCAGTGAAAGACGGCCCTCAAAGGCCGCCTTTGGTGGATTTGCTGTAAATGTTTAATGTTGACGAAATGCCGCTGCACAGCCAGCCGGCTCTTTGGAGAAAAGCAGACCTGTGTTGTTTATACGGTAGAGGATTGTTTCTGATTCTAGGCAGACAATTGAGTGGCCCTAGAGAGGTCGGTTGCGCCGTCGAAGTCGATGTTGTCGTTCTTATCCCTGACAAATTCCGATCATGAGCCAAGGTCTACCGTCAGGTTATATCTATGCAGATAGCGCCGAATATCTTCGTCATTTAAGGATCGACGTCCCTTGTCCCAAATATCAATCAATTTGCGTCTCTTTTCTTCGGGCAATTTCAAAGAGAATATTGGCTTTTCAACGAGTTTTTTTTCCAATCCCGGGGTAACAATCTGCAGCGTCTCATTGAGGTCTGTTTTGTTCAAAACATAATTGAGGACCAAAACATTATCGGCGTACATGTCCACGCGCCCCGCAGCAATCATGGCCAATATCCGTTCAACGACGTTAGCGTCTCCGGAGATCATCTCGATCAGATCTTTATTCGCGGGGGCATCCAGATGGTTTTGGTAGTCCTTGCTCATAGAGCTGTAGTCCCAACCCTCTCCCGTCGCAATTCGCCTGCCATAAACAGATTCAATGCCATTATATCGCCAGGCGTCATCGCGGCGGATGATGAATGCCGTCGGATACTCAAACGTAGCTTGATCCGCATAAACAAAGTTCTGATCGACAATGGGCGAAAATTCTTTCTCTGGCAGCATATCGCATATGCCGTCGGAGACCATTTGCAGACCGCGCGCGTAAGGGACTTGAAAAACCTCCAAGGTGTATCCTGCTTTTTCATAGATATCGCTCATCATATCCATGACAACGCCTCTACGGTTTTGCGTTTCAGTCGTAAAAATCGTCATGGGCGGCCACGGATCTAAACAGACCTTCACGGTTTCCGCAGAAACGGTTTTCGGCAAAACAATCGAAGCCAAAAGCATTAAAAAAAGGACCGTCGTTTTCATAAAGATTATAGCTCCACGCAATTGCGCCCGTTTTCTTTTGCTTGATAAAGCTTGGCGTCTGCTTTTTGAAAAAGCTGTGATACTTCGCTGTCTTGATCCGTACGCACCACAAGGCCGATACTGACCGTGAAATCAATCACAAGGCCATCGCATTCAAAGGGATTTTTGGCGACCGCTTGGCAAATTTTTGTTGCGAGCAAATGTCCGCCATCAAGTACTGTGTCGGGAAGGCAAACGGCAAATTCTTCACCACCGACACGGCCCAATACATCCGTTTTTCTGAGCTGCGCTGCAACCGTTTTCGTGAATAGGCACAACACGTTATCACCAACCAGATGTCCGTACTGGTCATTGATTAATTTAAAGTGATCTAAGTCCAGAAGCAAAAAACAGAGCGGTTGTTTTTGACGAACAGCGAGGTCAAACAGCGTCTGGCTTTGAATGAAAAAGCTTCTCCGATTCCGAATGCCCGTTAAGTGGTCCGTTTCGGATAGTTCGGCCAATTTCAAGTTCATGTCGACGAGCTCTTCAGTGCGAGACGCCACTTCCTTTTCGAGCCAATTCTGCCTCTCACGCTCAGCTTGCAGCATCGTTTTGCGGTCACGTTCGAGCGTGTCGAGCATCACATTAAATCGATCTTGCAATTGATGAAGTTCGTTCTGATCTGCGACACCCAGATCTATGCGCTGATCACCGATATGTTCCAATTGAACCGTGACAACTTGTGACATCAGTCTTTCCAAAGGAACAGCCAAAAACCGACGAAAGGCCCATAGGAACAAAGCCCACAGGACCGACAATTTCACAATCGCCGTCAGGGCAATCAAACTGAAACCAAACAAAACGCGATCAAAAATAACATTCGACGATGAATACAGCCGTATTTTTCCCAAAGGAATAATTTGGCCATTCAAAACCCATTGTAGAGGCTTATCGATATAAAAAAGTGAGAACGGGTTCACGTCGGATATAAAACCGCGCAAAGACACAATGGTCTTTTCATGAGGGTCGATAACATCAATACCTTCCACAATCGGCATGCCAACCAATCCTTGGGACAAGGCATCGAGCTGCGGGTAACTCAATTGCCATAAGTTGGTCTCAAAGGATTTATGAACCGTCTTTTCGAGTTCTTGCAACTCTGCCAAGATGCGTTCCTGTGTACGGTCGTATTCTGCGAAAAAGTGCGCGGCCGTAACAACAAATGTGACTGACAAATAAATAACAAAGACAACTCTCATGAGTTTTAGAGAAAGTTTCTTTGGGTGGAAGAATAATGCCACGTTTGTCACGCTAACCAATGCAGAAGACGATGAAAAAATCGGAATGCTATCTAGATAGGGCTGGTGAGTTTCAGGTTTTGCACGGTGGTTCCAATAATATTATGGAGTGCGTGGCCCCTGTATATAAGCCTTAAGTCGTACTTATGAAGTTTGCATCAGGAATACAATGAAAATCACTGGGGGCGGCACACATTACCACGGCTATGTCTCCGCTTTGCGGCTACGGCCTTACCGGCTTGATCGTGATCGAGAGACCGGGTTGATCGTTTATTCGACCTCGCCCCACAAATCATAAGCACCGGACTTGGTGATGGCGGCTTTGACCATGTCGCCGGGTTTGAGATCGGTTGCGTCGTCCAGATAGACGTTGCCGTCGATTTCGGGGCTGTCGGCGTAGGTGCGTCCGACGGCGCCGGTGTCCGTGACGTCGTCGATCAGCACCTGCATGGATTGGCCGACGCGGTCCAGCAGTTTGCGTTCCGAGATATCTTGGGACATCTCCATAAACCGTTCCCAGCGCGACAGCTTGTCTTCCGCGTCCACATGGTCGGGCAGGGCGTTGGACTGCGCGCCTTGGATATTTTCGTATTGGAAACACCCGACCCGGTCCAGTTGCGCGTCTTCCAAGAAATTCAGCAGGGTTTCGAAGTCTTCTTCGGTTTCGCCGGGGAAGCCGACGATGAAGGTTGAGCGGATCGCGATCTCTGGGCAAATTTCGCGCCAACGCTCGATGCGTTCGAGCAGTTTTTCCTTGTGCGCGGGACGGCGCATGGCTTTGAGCACGCTGGGGCTGGCGTGTTGGAACGGGATGTCGAGGTACGGCAGGATTTTGCCGTCGGCCATCAACTCGATCACGCTGTCCACGTGCGGATAGGGGTAGACGTAGTGCAAGCGCACCCACGCGCCGAGGTCTCCCAGGGCATTGGCGAGCTCATGCATGTTGGTTTTGACCGGCTTGCCGCGCCAATCGTTTTCGACGTAGTTCAGATCCAGGCCGTAGGCGCTGGTGTCTTGGGAAATGACCAGCAGTTCCTTGACACCGCTTTCCACCAGACGTTCGGCCTCGCGCAGGACCTCGCCCACCGGACGGCTGTCGAGCTTGCCGCGGATGTCGGGAATGATGCAGAACTTGCAGCTGTGGTTGCAGCCTTCTGAAATTTTCAAATACGAATAATGACGCGGGGTCAGCTTCATGCCTTCCGGCCCGACCAAATCGATAAATGGATCGTGCAGCGGCGGCACGGCATCGTGCACGGCGTTCACAACTTGTTCGTATTGATGCGGTCCGGTGACGGATAGAACCCCCGGCGCGACTTCGCGGATTGCGCCTTCGTCGATGCCGAGGCACCCCGTCACGATCACTTTGCCATTTTCAGCCATGGCTTCTTGAATGGCTTCCAGGCTTTCTTGGCGCGCGCTGTCGATGAAGCCGCAGGTGTTGACCAGCACCACGTCGGCGTCGTCGTACGATTCAGATATCTCATAACCTTCCGCGCCCAGCTTGGTGAGGATTCGTTCCGAATCGACCAGCGCCTTGGGACAACCGAGCGAGATGATACCGACTTTGGGGGGCGTTTTTTTATCCATCAGGACTATATATGGCCATCGATTGGCCCTGTAAACAGCGCATACGGTTGTTTTCCATTGACCGGTCACGCTGATAAATGCGTAATTTTTCTGTCATCCGCTGTCGGTTGGGGGGGGAGGTGGCGATATGTCAGCTCGAAATGTCAGCTCCGGGGAACAAGGACTAGGTTCATGAATTGGCTCGATCAATACTTTGGCGTCACCGCCAAAGGCAGCACAATGCGCACGGAATTTTTGGCCGGTTTCGCCACGTTTTTGACCATGGCCTACATCATCGTGGTCAATCCGGCGATCCTGTCCACCGCAGGGCTGGACTTCGGCGCGGTGTTTGTCGCGACCATCGTCGCGGCGATGGTCGGCAGCGCCATCATGGGCTTTTGGGCCAATTGGCCGGTGGCGCTGGCACCCGGCATGGGGCTCAACGCGTTCTTCACCTATGGCGTGGTTCTGGGGCTGAAGCAGCCCTGGGAAGTGGCGCTGGGCGCGGTGTTCATCAGCGGCGTGCTGTTTTTGATTTTGAGCCTGACGGGCCTGCGCGAATGGGTGATCAATTCGATCCCCAAATCCTTGAAGCTGGGCATCGGCGCAGGCATCGGCATGTTCTTGGCGATCATCGGTCTGAAAAATGCCGGCGTGGTGGTTGACCATCAAGCGACCTTGGTCGGCTTGGGTGAATTCACCAGCTTGCCGGTGATCTTGTTCTTGGTCGGCTTCGCCATCATGGTGGTGTTGGATAAACTGCGCGTTCCGGGCGGCATCGTCATTGGCATCATCGGCGTCAGCATTGTCGGTTGGGCCACCGGCACGACCGAGCTGGCCGGCGTGGTCGGTTCGGTGCCAAGCCTAGAGCCGACGCTGTTCAAACTCGACATCCAAGGCGCGCTGACCGCCGCGATGATCGGGGTGGTGTTCGCCCTGTTGTTCGTTGATTTCTTCGATACTGCCGGAACGCTCACCAGCGTCGCCAACATCGCGGGCAAAATCGGCGATGACGGCAAAATTGAAAACATTGGCCGCGCGGTGATCAGCGATTCTGTGGCGACCATCGTCGGTTCATTGTTCGGCACGTCGAACACCACGTCGTACATTGAAAGCGCCGCAGGCATCAAAGAAGGTGGACGCACCGGCCTGACCGCGGTGGTCGTCGCGGCGTTCTTCTTGTTGTGCTTAGGTCTAGCGCCCCTAGCGCAGAGCATCCCAGCCTACGCCACCGGCGCAGCGCTGGTGTTCGTCGCCACGCACTTCATGCGCAATATGCTCGATATCGACTGGGACGATGTCACCGAGTACGCACCGGCGGTTTTGGCTGCGATTTTGATGCCGCTGACCTTTTCCATCGCCAACGGCATCGCCATCGGCTTTATCACCTATGCGGTGGTGAAGATCGCCAGCGGCCGCATGTCGGACGCCAACCCCGCCGTGTTGTTGGTGGCGGTTTTGGGCGTCCTGCACTACGTGTACGGTTGATCGGATGAGCGATAAAATTTTCATCACGGCGAACGAATTGCTGGAGGATTCCTTTCGCCTCGCCCGCCAGATTCTCGACGACGGCTTTATGCCAAACTACATCGTCGCCATCTGGCGGGGCGGCACCCCGGTGGGGATCGCGGTGCAGGAGCTTTTGGAACATCGCGGCGTCACCACCGATCACATCGCCATCCGCACCTCGTCCTACACCGGGATTTGGCAGCAAAGCGATGAAATCCGCGTGCACGGTCTGCATTACATCATTGAAAACGCCAACGCCCAAGACAGCTTGTTGATCGTCGACGATACGTTCGATTCCGGGCGCAGCGTCGATGCGGTGATCCGCCGGATCAAGGACTTGTCGCGCGCCAACACGCCCGGCACCATCAAGGTCGCGACGATTTACTACAAACCCACCAAGCGCAAAGTCGATTTCGAACCCGATTATTATGTCCGTGAAACCGACAAGTGGCTGGTGTTTCCCCATGAACTGCAAGGGCTCAGCGAAGACGAAATCGCTGCGCACAAACCCATCGCATCGGCCTCCAAATAGCGCCCATTTATGCTATGATGAGAATCGGCACAAGTGAGGGCGTTGCATGGGCAAGATGTTGAATTTACTGAGAGAAGGCGACAATCGCACCACCGGTCAGGTGGCCGAAGCGGTGCGCTTGGCGATTGCAGACCCCAGGCATATCGATGAGTTGGTGGATTTGATGTCTTACAGCAATCCAGCCGTGCGCATGCGCGCGGCGGATGCTTTGGAAAAAGCCACGGTGCAACGGGCCGATTTGCTGGCGCTGCACAAAGATTTTCTCTTGGACCTGATCGAGACCGCGACCCAAAACGAGCTCCGCTGGCATGTGGCGCAAATGCTCACCCGCTTAGACCTTGAAGCGGATGAAATCGATGATTTGGCGCTGATTTTCACCAAGTGGTTCGAACGCGCCGATAGCCGTATCGTGCGCACGTCGGCGCTGCAAGGCATGGCCGATCTTGCCCATAAGGACCCAAGCTTGATCGATACGGCGCTGAAGATGACGCAAAGCGCGCTGGCCAGCTCCATCCCAGCGCTCAAGGCTCGCGCCCGCAAGCTTAAGGGCCCTTTGGAACGTCTGAAATCCGACTAAACCTTGATTTGCTCCTGAGCAATCCTTGATTACCCTTTGATTACGGGGGGCGGCTCGGATACAAATAGCCCCCTTACGGCACAACGATGGATCGGACACCTCTTATGAGCGGCAAAAACGACATTTACAAACCGCGTCCCATTTCAGGATTTCTGGAATGGTTGCCCGAGGTGCGCTTGGTCGAACAGCGCTGGTTGGATCAAATCCGCGCCGCGTTCGAACAATACGGATTTTGTTCCATCGAAACGCCGTCGGTCGAAGAGATCGACGTGCTGGCCGCCAAAGGTGGCGACGCGGATAAAGAAATTTACGGCCTGCGCCGCTTGGCCGCCGAACCGGGTGAAGAAGACACGCAAAGCGGCGGCGGACGCTTGGCGCTGCACTACGACTTGACCGTGCCGATGGCGCGTTATGTCGCCCAACACTTCGGCGATCTGGTGTTTCCGTTCAAACGCTATCAGATACAGCGCTGCTGGCGTGGCGAGCGCCCGCAAGAAGGGCGCCTGCGCGAATTCATGCAGTGCGACATCGACGTCATCGACATGGATGAAGTCTCGTTGCACTTCGATGCCGAAATTCCGGCGATGACTTTGGATGTGTTGAACCGCCTGGACGTCGGTCCTGTGCGCCTGCACGTCAACAACCGCAAAATCTTGCAAGGTTTCTATCAAGGTCTGGGCATCGAAGACGCAGTGGGCGCGATCCGCATCGCCGACAAGCTGGACAAGATCGGCCACGACGGCGTGATTAAGGGACTGGTCGAAGATTTGGGCCTAGCCCATTCGGTGGCGAGCAAATGCGTCGAGCTGGCCTCGATCAAAACAGAAGACGCCAGCTTCGCCGACGAGGTGCGCGCCTTTGGCATCGACAATGAAATGCTTGAGTTGGGCTTGGAAGAGCTTACGTTCGTGATGTTGGAACTGGCGCATCTGGAAAAGGGCGCCGTGGTCGCTGACATGTCCATCGCGCGCGGTTTCGACTATTACACCGGCACCGTTTACGAAGGCAAACTGGTCGATTATCCCGATTTTCCGACCGTGTGCGCGGGCGGGCGTTACGACAATCTGGTGGGTTCGTATTCGCGCCAAAAATTGCCCGGCGTCGGTATCTCCATCGGTTTTTCGCGAATTTTCTCAAAGCTGGTCAAAGAAGGCCGCATCGAAGTGGGGGCCAAGTGCCCGACCGACGTGATGGTCGCATGCTTGCCCGGATCATCGCGCACCGATTTGGGCGTGACGTCGCGCAAGCTGCGTGATCGTGGCTTCAAGGTCGAGATGTATCACGAAGCCAAATCGCTCAAAGCGCAGATGAAATACGCGTCGCGCAAAGGCATTCCCTACGTGTGGTTCCCGTCCAACGCGGAACAGGAAAATCACGAAGTCAAAGATATGGACAGCGGCGAGCAGTCGGTTGTCGATATCGAGACGTGGACGCCATAGGGCGCCAGGAGGGGCGTCAGGAGACAATGGCGCGTAGAACCTCTTTGCAGGGCGCAAACCAGTAGCTGCCGGTCACCGGGGTGGAAAAGTCCAGAAGATGGTCGGTGGTGGCGTCTTCACCCAAGCCGTACATGCTGGTGAGCACGTGATCGAAACGCGCTTGCTCGCAGGTGAAGGCGAGAAAATAGAGGCCTTGTTCGCTTGCCGAACCGTGGGGAAAGCTGCGCCGGTACATTTTTTGCGCCACGCCATCGATTTTCAGATCGGTGCGACTGACGTGGGAATCTGCGGGTTGGTCGTCGCCTTCCAGTTCGATGCTATCGGCTTTGGTGCGCCCGAAGACGCGTTCTTGATGGGGAACGTCCAACGCGTTGAAGTGGGCTAAGTTGTGCACCCATTTTTGCGAGAGAATGAAGGTCCCGCCGGCGCCTGGCTGACCTTCGCCAACCAACGCGGCTTCGCGTTTGGCGGCGTCGTCTTTTGGATTGGCGCTGCCGTCGACAAAGCCGGTGAGGTCGCGGCTGTCGTGATAGACGAAACCGGGGAGGTCCAGTTCGCGGGTGGCGATCTTGGCCAACGCCGCGTCGATGACCATCACCGCATCCATCACCCGATCACGTGACGGTGCGTGCAACCACACCAAGATGTCGCGTTGTGTGGCCGGTGCGTGCGCTTTAGGGCCTTGGATGGGTTGGAAGTCTTTGAAGCCTGCTGGCATGCGATCCGGCGCTGTGCTCGCCCACAGTTTGGGGCCGAAGGCGATAACGCCTTCCGCCACCTCGTCCGCCGCATGAACGACTTTGATCGCGACCGCGATTTCGTCCCACGTCACACCTGGGTGCAAGGTGTATTCCAGCGCGTGCAGGTAACGGTTTCCCTCGACGAAAATGCCGCGTTGTGGCGTGCCCATTTCAAGTTTTCCTTTAATTTTTTGGTATGACTTTGCCCGGATTGAGGATGTTGGTGGGATCGAGCGCCGATTTCAACTGAATCATAACATCAACGGCCTCCACACCCAGTTCTTGGCGTAGATATTTCGCCTTGCCCTGTCCGACGCCATGTTCGCCGGTGCAGGTGCCGTCCAACGCCAATGCTTGATTGACGATGGCGGCGTTTAGGCGCTCGGCCTCCACGCATTCGTCGGGGTTGTCGGGATCAAACAACAGCAAGGTGTGATAGTTGCCGTCGCCCACGTGCCCCAAGATCAGTCCGGTGAGCGCGCTTTCATCCAAGGCTTTGTGGGTGCGGCCAATGCAAGCGGCCAAGTTGGAAATGGGCACGCACACGTCGGTGGTTAGCGCGTCAGCACCGGGACGCAACGCCAATCCGGCGTAATACATGTTGTGGCGTGCGGCCCACAGTCGGGTGCGGTCTTCGGGCTTGTCGGCCCATTGAAAGTCGGCGCCGCCGAGATCCGCGGCCAGGGCTTTGAGCGTTTCAACCTGTTCCGTCACCGCTGCGGGCGCGCCTTCGAATTCCAAAAATAGGGTTGGGGCTTGGGCGTAATCGAGTTTCGAATAAGCATTCACGGCGCTCATCGCGACGGCGTCCATCAGCTCCATGCGCGCCATCGGCACGCCCATTTGTACGGCGGCGATGACGCAATCGACGGCGTTTTCGATGCTGGGGAAGGGACACACGGCGGCGATGACGGTTTCGGGGATGCCGTGTAGCTTGACGGTGATGGAGGTGATGATGCCCAGCGTACCTTCCGATCCGATCATCAAGCGGGTCAAGTCATACCCCGCCGCCGATTTGCGCGCCCGATTTCCGGTCTTCACCACGCGGCCATCCGCGAGCACGACTTCCATCGCAAGGACGTTGTCTTTCATCGAACCATAGCGCACCGTCGAGGTGCCGCTGGCGCGGGTTGCGCACATGCCGCCGATGGTGGCGTCGGCGCCGGGGTCGACGGGAAAAAACAAGCCGGTGTCGCGCAGGTGCGTGTTGAGCTGCTTGCGCGTCACACCCGGCTGCACCACCGCGTCGAGATCTTCGGCGTGGACCTCTTTGATCGCGTTCATCAGCGAAAAATCGATTGAGATGCCGCCCAACGGGGCGGCGACGTGACCTTCCAACGATGTTCCCGCGCCGAACGGGATCAGGGGAACGCCCGCGCCGTGGCACAGTTGAGCCAGCAGGCTGACCTCATCGGTCGAGGTCGGGAACGCCACCGCGTCGGGCGGCTCGCTCGCCATGGAGCCTTCGCCCCGGCCATGGGTTTCTCGCACCCCCGCATTGACGCTCAAGCGTTCGCCAAACAGGGCTTCGAGTTGTGGGAATATAGCTTCGATCGCTACAGAGGTCGGCATAAGATCTATCTCAGTTTGCAGGTTGGGGCGATGTGCGCGTCAGCAAGTCCGTTAAATCACGGATGCGCCCTTGCGCCATGGCGTTTTTACGCCGTTCGTCTTCGAACTGATACGACATTTCGCTGATTTGGCGGACCTGGCGTGTGTACTCATCATAAGGAATGGTTTGTGCGCCGAAGTGACCGTGGCTGAACGCCACCGGGTTTTGAGATTGTGAGATGACGCTGAGGACATACGGGTTGGTCAACGCTGCGCTGACCGCTTGGCTCGCTTGTGGGGGAATTTCGCTGTAGGTGACTTCGACCACCCAATCGGTGGCGCGCACATCGGAAATTTTTGCGGTATAGCCGCCGCTGTTGCGCGTGCCGAGCAGCACGGCGATGACCATGTCACGGTTGAAGTCAATGTTGAGCGGCCAATTGAGGCGATGGTCTCGTTGAAAGTTACGCCATTGCTCCGCCGTGCGCAGGACGTGAACCCCTGACGGCCCTGGCCCCGCAAGATCGCCACGGGCGGTGGCGCTTTGTTGAACGGGCGTGGAGCTCAGCGTCGAACTTGCCGACCCTGCCCCGGCTGCTGGGGGCCATGCGGTCATGGCGGCGAGGGCAGTCAGCATCGTCAAAATGGCATAGCGTTTGTTCATGATTTACATTCAATTTGGGTCGTCACGCAGCCAGCGCCGGATGACGCTGAGGCTTTTGTTCGGGTGCTCTTTGATGATCGTGCTGATTTTCTTTTTCAAAACGTGCTCACGCTTCAAACGTGCGGGCCGCTTTTCCAGCGCCCCCGTTATCCGCTCACCGACGGGTTTGGTCTGTTCGATCATAAGTTCACACAAGCGTGTTTCGTTTGTTTTCAATCCTTCACCATCATGGACGGTAATGTTTGGCGGGCCAAGAGAGAACGCCATTCCCCTGAAATATTGCTATCTTTACTGGTTGAGGAAGGCGTTGAGAACACTCTTTTCGGGTGGGTGTGGGGTGAGCCGCCCCCCTCAATGGCGGTGCTGGATGGGGCGGCTCGCACCCGGTGTTGTGCGTGAATGGATCCTGATTCACATACAGTGATAACCGATTTGTAGATTTGTGCGATGAATCATTGTCGATTGTACTATGAATGTCATCTATAAAGAGTTGTGATTATTGAGTCTTTGGTTGCGCGAAAATAAATGAGGATTTTTACGCTATTCCGACTTATGATTGCATTTGGGAAGGGTAGAAAAAAAGGTATTCAATATGAGTGCAATTGCAAAAGCCAAACTTGCTCCGCGCAAGACCAAAGACGGCCCAACACCCATTGATGCTCACGTTGGCGCACGCATTCGCGCACGACGTGGATTGTTGGGCATGAGCCAGAAGGATCTTGGCGAAAAAGTCTCGCTGACGTTCCAGCAAATTCAGAAATATGAACGTGGCGCCAACCGTATCGGATCTGGCCGCTTGTTTGAATTTAGCCGTATTTTGGGTGTTCCCATTTCGTATTTCTTCGACGAAATGACGACGGAACTCAAAACATATGCTGAAAAAGGCGCGAAAAAAGGTAAGCCCATTCCGGCCAGTGCGCCGGATGCGGAAATCTTGGACCGCCGTGAAACGTTAGAGCTGGTGCGTACATTCTATCAGATCGACGATGCCGTCGTGCGGCAGCGCTTTTTGGAGTTGATGCGGGAGTCTGCTCGAGTCTGCTCCAAGTAAACAACACGCGATCAAACGATGAGAAAGGCCGTTTCACCAGCTCGTGGAACGGCCTTTCTCGTGCAGGGCGTGTTGGAAGTGGTCATGAAATTTCTGATGTATGTGATTCCTCATTGATGCTCATGGCGGTTGTGCAATGGAAAAAACCATGCCGGCGGATTGCGTTGTGTTGAAATGCGCGGTTAAATTACGAGAACAAACACAGCATGGGTGAAAGCATCAATATGACCGATTTGGACATCGCGCGGGCGGTCACGCCCCAACCCATTGGCGACATCGCCGATAAGCTTGGCATTCCCGATACCGCACTGGTGCGCTACGGCGAAGACAAAGCCAAGGTCGCGCTGGATTGGATCGATGGCGCACAAAGCCAAAACGACGGACGGCTGGTTTTGGTTACGGCCATTTCGCCGACCCCGGCGGGCGAGGGCAAGACCACCACCACGGTGGGGCTTGGCGATGGGATGTCGCGGATCGGCAAAAAAACGGCAATTTGTTTGCGCGAACCCAGCTTAGGGCCGTGCTTTGGCATGAAGGGCGGGGCGGCGGGCGGCGGTCGCGCTCAAGTCATCCCCATGGAAGACATCAACCTGCACTTCACCGGCGATTTTCACGCCATTGCGGCGGCCAATAACCTGCTCGCAGCGATGATCGACAACACGGTTTATTGGCGCATGGAACAAGGTTTGGACAATCGCCGCATCAGTTGGCGGCGCGCGGTGGACATGAACGATCGTTCGTTGCGCGACATGGTCACCAGCTTGGGCGGGGTGAGCAACGGCGCCCCGCGACAAGGCGGTTTCGATATCACCGCAGCCAGCGAGGTCATGGCGATCTTGTGCTTGGCCACCGACTTAGCCGATCTGCAACGTCGTCTCGGCAACATCATCATCGGTCAGGATATGGAACAGCGCCGCTTTGTGCGCGCATCCGAAATCAAGGCCGAAGGCGCGATGACCGCATTGCTCAAAGACGCGCTCAAGCCCAATTTGGTGCAGACCTTGGAAGGCACGCCGGCGTTCGTGCATGGCGGTCCGTTCGCCAACATCGCGCACGGCTGCAACACCTTGATGGCCACCAAGACGGCGTTGAAATGCGCCGACTATGTGATCACCGAGGCCGGCTTCGGCGCTGATTTGGGGGCGGAAAAGTTCTTCGACATCAAGTGCCGCAAAGGTGGGCTCAAACCCGACGCCGTGGTGCTGGTGGCGACGTTGCGCGCCTTGAAAATGCAAGGCGGGGCGAAAAAAGGCGAATACGGACAAGCCAACGAAGAGGCGTTGATCAAGGGCTTTGAGAATCTCGCGCGTCATGTCGAAAACCTGCGTCATTTTGGCGTGCCGATGGTGGTGGCGCTCAACCGTTTTGCTGCAGACACCGATCAAGAAGTCGATCTGCTGCGTCAGCGCTGTGCGGAATTGGAAGTCGAAGCGATCGCCTGCACCCACCACGCAGACGGCGGCGCGGGTACCGTGGAACTGGCGAACGCAGTGGTCAAGCTGGCGGAATCGGATGCGTCTGAATTTCACACCCTCTATCCCGACAACATGCCGCTGTGGGATAAGACCCGAACCGTGGCGCGCATGATGTACGGCGCCCAAGGCGTGATCGCGGATAAAAAAATCCGCGCCAAATTCAAGATGTTCCAAGACGACGGTTTTGGTCATCTGCCGGTGTGTATCGCCAAAACTCAATACAGCTTTTCCACCGACCCGGACCTGTTGGGCGCGCCCAGCAACCACGTCATGCCGGTGCGTGACGTGCGCCTGTCGGCGGGCGCCGAATTCGTGGTGGTGATCTGCGGCGACATCATGACCATGCCCGGCCTGCCGCGCCATCCGTCCGCCGAAGACATCCGCGTTAATGTGGACGGTGAGATCGAAGGCTTGTTTTAGGCCTTCGCCTGGGCCGAGGCGTCGAGAAAAAGGACACGCTCGGGTGGGAAACGAAGGGTGACGATGGTGCCTTTGCCGGGATCGCTCGCGATTTCCATCACGCCGCCATGAAGCTCCACCAACCCCTTGGTCAGGGGCAGTCCTAGGCCGGTGCCGTCGTGTTTGCGTGATAGCGAGCTGTCAACCTGACCAAATTTTTCCATGGCTTTGTCGAGGTTCTGCGCATCCATGCCGATGCCCGTATCGGCGATGGTGATGAGCATGTTTTTCTCATCATCGAGCGAAGCGTCGCAGGACACCGTGCCGTGTTCCGGGGTGAACTTGATGGCGTTGGACAGCAGGTTGATGAAAATCTGCTTGAGCCGCAGCGGGTCGGCGACAAGCAACGGCAAGGCGGTGTCTTCGATGCCGGTGAGTGTAATATAAGCATCGTGGGCTTTGGGGCGGATGATGTGAAGTGCGGCATCGCAGATTTCGGCGACGTTCACCTCTTCTTCCCTCAACGTCAGCTTTCCGGCCTCGACGGCGGACACATCCAAGATATCGTTGATCAGATGCAGCAAGTGGGTGCCCGATGTATGAATGAAGGTTGCGTATTCCTCGTACTGTTTGTTGCCCAGGGGACCGAATATGTTGTGCTCCATGGTTTCTGAAAACCCGATGATGGCGTTCAGCGGCGTGCGCAGTTCGTGGCTCATATTCGCCATCAGGTCGGTCTTGGCCTTGTTGGCCAGCTCCGCCGCGCGTCGCGCGTCGCGCATGGCTTCCTCGGCCATTTTGCGTTCGGTGATGTCTTCGTGCATGGCGACGAAGTGGGTGATGACGTCATCGGCGTCGCGGATCGGGGAAATGGAGACATTGGCCCAAAACTCAGACCCGTCTTTGCGCTGGTCTTTCAGTTCGCCGCGCCATTCTCGCCCGGCTTTGATGCTGGTCCATAGATCCTCATGGACGCTTTGCAGTGTGTCGGGGGATTTGAGAATGTTCGGTGTCCGTCCAATGGCTTCTTCGGGGGCGTAGCCGGTAACCTGTTCAAACTTTGGGTTCACATATTCGATCACGCCGTCAACGTTGGTGATGAAGATCAACACCGGGCTTTGCTCCACGGCGCTCACCAGCTTGCGCAGGGAGCTTTCAGCTTTTTTGCGAATTTCAACTTCGCTCATTAATGAGGCGGTGCGTTCTTTAACCTGATCTTCCAAGGTGTTCTTCGCCGCCCTGAGCTCTTGCGTTTGCGTTGCGATTTCCTGCTCCATGGGCGAGATCAACCAGCGAAACAAGATAAACCACAGGGTCGTGCCCATGAGGACGGTGAGCACGAATGATAAGGTCGCGAGGTTCAGGCCTAAAGTCGCCAGGGTCCCCTCGGTTTCACGGTTGTCGTGCGCCAGCGTCAAGGTCAGGGAGCGGGTGCCGTATTGGAACGTCTGGTTGATTTTCGAAACGTCTCCTAACGTTATGTCGTCTCCATACGAAAAGAAAACCAGGCCGTTGTCGAAGACGACCTTCAAATGGGTGACTTCATTGTGTTCCGTTGCCCACCTGGCCAGCAGGTGGCGTCCTTCGGAATAGTCGTGACGCAGCATGGCGTCGGTCAGACTGTTGCCGATGAGGTCGATTTCCGTTTCCACGTTGCGCGACTGATTTTGGATGAGCTGCTGTTTTTGCTGGGCGTAGATATAAAAACTTGCAATGGAAACGCACAGGCCCAACGCCGTCACGATCACGACGAAAAGCCATCGGTTCTTGCTGCGCAATCGCGTTTTCATCACAAGGCCTTAGGGGTTAAGGATCGGGAGAACTTGAGCAAGTATTTCCCGGTGCAAGTCGTAGTCCCGGTCGGACACCGGCACAAACCCGGTGAGCGTGTCACCAATATTTTTGAGAACCGCGGGGCCTTGCGGGTCGTGTTTCAAGCCGACAAGAACGGTGGCGATCTTTTGTTGGAGATCCGGGTTCATCGTGGACCGCGTGGCGAAGACATGGGTGGAGAGGTTTGGAGAGTAGGCTAGGGCGCGAATGTTTTTGTCGGCGTTTTCGCGGAAAACCTCTTCGGCCACGGCGCCCGCATCGAAATCGCCGAACTGGACCCCCAGCACAACATTGCTGTGATTGCGCAGGTGCTGGTACGCGCCCAGTTTATTCAAGTCCACCCCGGCTTGCATCAGCATGTAAAGCGGAACCTGGCTGCTGAGGGTGGAATTGGCGTTGCCGAAGGCCATGCGTTTGCCGATGAGGTCCGTAAGGCTTTTGTAGGGACTGTCCTTGGCGACAAAAATGACCGAGCGGAACGTCGGCGCGCCCTCGAATTCATAACGCGCCAAAAGGGGTTTTTTGCCGTACGTGTCGCCGATGGTGACATAGGTGCTGCCGCCGAGAAAGGCGATGTCGATTTGGTCCTGCCCCGCGAGCCGGATGTGTTCAGTGTAATTCTTCGCCACCGTGACCTGGACTTTGCGGCCGATTATTTCAGTCAAATAGTTGGCGAGCGGGGTGTATTTTTTGATCAGCAGTTCGGCGTTGAGATAAGGCATGAAGCCCAGGGTCAAGGGACGATCATCTGTCAGCGACGCTGCGTGCGCTTGCGCGCTCAGTGCTATCAAGACAGCCGTAACGTATAAAAAAAACCGCTTTAAAAACATACTTTCCTCCCACCAAAAGCTCCACCTCGGGCGCCACCTGAGGACCTGATGTCGTTCAAAACGAGTTAAGTCACACAAATGATGCTATGGATTTCATGTGGTTACAAGTAGATGTCGTTTCAAGGCACGGTTGTTCTGGATCAGTGGGGGGTAAAATTCGGAGGTATGCGCGTCGTCACAGCCCCCGGCTTGAAACCGTGTCACCGTACAGTTGATGAATATGAACTGTAGCGGGAGATACGGATATGCATATGATCGCTAAGCCTACCCGCCTGATGATTAAGGGGAAAATGCCCTTTGTGCTGCCCGTTGTCATCGGCGCTGCGGCCAACGCTCTGTTTTGGGGCGGCTCGTTTATTCCCTATAACCCCGTTGAGGCGGAGTTTTTCGTCTACCTCAACGCCGCGGTGATGCTGCTGGGTATTTTGCTCGCCGTGGGCGGCGGCGCGATGGCCTTGTTGATCGGCTTTCGCCAGTTTTCGACAGCGGCGTTCGGCGGCATTGCAGCCAACTCGATCGTTTTGACGGCGGTCGGCTTGCTGATGTGGGGCGTATTGTTTCACACCGTTTAGAGCAGATTTTTTGGGTCGGTGACGTCGAGGCCTTGAGCCTCGGCCACCGCCCGACAGGTCACTTTTCCAGCCATCACGTTCAAGCCGTTCAGCAGATGCGCGTCGTCTTTCAGCGCTTGGGCCGCGCCTTTGTCGGCGATGGCGAGGATGAACGGCAATGTTGCGTTGTTGAGCGCGTAGGTTGAGGTGTGCGGCACCGCGCCGGGCATGTTGGTGACTGCGTAATGCACCACGTCGTGCAGAATGTAGGTGGGCTCAGCGTGGGTGGTGCCGTGGGACGTGGCGAAGCAGCCGCCTTGGTCAATGGCGACATCGACCACCACCGCGCCCGCGCGCATGGCTTTGATCATGTTTTCACTGACCAACTTGGGTGCGGCGGCGCCGGGGATCAGCACCCCGCCGACCACCACGTCGGCGTCGATCACGTGCTGTTCTAAGGTCTCAGAGTTGGAATAGATGGTCTGGATACGCGCGCCGAACCGCGCGTTGAGGGCGCGCAGCGTCTCGTTGCTTTTGTCCAACACCACCACTTCCGCACCGCTGCCGATGGCCATGAGGGTCGCGTTGGCGCCCACCGTGCCGCCGCCGATGACGGTGACTTTGGCCGGGGCGACGCCGGGCACGCCGCCCAGCAGCATGCCGCGTCCGCCCGCTTCGCGTTCCAAGGCGCGCGCAGCGACCTGGATCGACATGCGTCCGGCAACCTCGCTCATGGGGTGGAGCAACGGCAAATCGCCGTGGTCCGAGGTCACGGTCTCATACGCGATGCAGGTCGCGCCGCTGGCGATCAAGTCGTTGGTTTGTTCTGTATCGGGGGCGAGATGCAGATAGGTGAACAGGGTTTGCCCGGGGCGCAGTCGGGCGCGCTCACCCGCTTGGGGTTCCTTGACCTTGACCACCAAGTCGGCTTTGGCCCACACCGTGGCGGCATCCGGGGCGATGGTCGCACCCAGTGTTTCATAGTCTTGATCCGTCGCCCCGATGCCGATGCCGGCGTCATGCTCAACGACGACATGATGGCCGTGGCCCAGCGCTTCGCGCACGCTGGCGGGCGTCATGCCGATGCGGAACTCGCCGCCTTTGATTTCCTTTGGAATTCCGATCAGCATTGAGCATCTCCCGGTTGCTGCGGCGCGTGGCGTTCTCTTTAAGTATGAACGCGCCCGCAAGGTTTGCAAGAGGGGTTTGCAAGGCCGTTGAAGGATACTAGGTCATATGATATGTTCTTGTTTCGTTCTTTTTGTGACGTTGCCCAGGAACAGGAGCCGCACCTATGTCTCAACCGTTGGCGAAGTCCCCATTGAATCGCGTGATGCCCCCCCGCGTTCCCCCCCGCGTTCCCCCGGCATATGGGGCGCCGCCGGTGTGGCTGTCTTTGGGTCAAGGGCGGGCATGGCGCGCCGGGGCGAAAACCAAACGCGCGTTGCCGGTTTTGGCGAGTTCCGTGCGCGCAGGCTTTCCATCGCCTGCCGAAGATTACATCGAAGGCAGCCTGGATTTAAACCGCCACCTGATCCGCCACCCGGCGGCGACGTTTATCGTTCGGGTCGAAGGTGAATCGATGACCGGCGCGGGTATTTTTCCCGGTGATTTACTGGTGGTGGATCGCAGTGTCGAGCCGGTTGATGGTCACGTGGTGATTGCGGTGCTTGATGGCGAATTGACGGTCAAGCGCCTCAAGGGGCGCGGTGGGGCGTGGCGGTTGGTGGCGGAACATCCCGATTTTCCACCGATCCCCATGCCCAACGATGAAGAAGGCGGACAAACTTCGGCCATTTGGGGGGTGGTGATCCATTCGGTTCGGGATCTGTCCAAATGACGCGGCTCTTCGCCTTGATTGACTGCAACAACTTTTATGCGTCGTGCGAGCGGGTGTTCCGCCCCGACCTAGAAGGCCGCCCGGTGGCGGTGCTGTCCAACAACGACGGCTGCGTCGTCGCGCGCTCCGCCGAGGTCAAAGCCATCGGCATCCCGATGGGCGCGCCCTATTTCAAGGTCCGCGATGTGTTGAAGCGTTACGACGTGGAGGTGTTTTCGTCCAATTACGAACTGTACGGCGATATGTCGGCGCGGGTGATGACGGTGCTCAGCCAATATAGCCCCGATGTGGAAATCTATTCCATTGATGAGGCGTTCTTAGGGCTGGACGGTTTTGAAGGCTGGGACCTCGACGCCCACGCCCGCGACCTTCGCGCCACAGTCAAACGTTGGACCGGAATTCCGGTGTCCGTCGGCATCGCCCCGACCAAGACCCTGGCCAAGCTGGCGGCGGGGCGGGCGAAAAAAGACCCTGCGTTGGGCGGTGTCGCGGTCTTGACCGACCGGGCCAAGGTCGAGGCCGCGTTGGCGGCGACCGAGGCGGGCGATGTGTGGGGCATTGGGCGACGGTGGTCGAAACGCTTAAAAGCCCTGGGCGTGCACAGCGCGTTGGATTTCACCCGCCAGTCGGAACATTGGGTGCGCAAGCATATGGGCGTCACCGGCGCGCGCACCCAGGTGGAGCTGCTGGGCAAGCCTTGCTTTGCGCTGGAAGGCCAGCCGCCCGATCGCAAGTCATGCGTTGCGTCACGATCTTTTTCCAAAACGGTGACGGACTTCGACGACGTCAAAGACGCCATAGCCACCTTTGCCGCGCGGGCGGGCGAACGCTTGCGCCAAGGCGGATTGGTGGCCGGGCAAGTGACCGCGTTTGCCCTTACGGATCGTTTCAACACCCGCCAGCCCCAGTGTCAGGCCAGCGCCACGGTGGCGTTGGTGAGCCCGTCGAACCATACCGCTGATTTAACCCAGGCGGCGCTGCGGGCGTTGCGCTGCGCTTTTAAGCCGGGATTTGGCTATAAAAAGGCCGGAGTGATGATGCTCGATCTTGCCCCGATGGGCGCCGAGCAGCCGACCCTGTTCGCGTCTTCCGCAGCCCAGCAGAGCAAGGCCGAGCGCTTGCAAAGCGCGCTAGACCGTCTCAATGGCGGGCAAAAGGGGAAACGCGATTTGGTGCGTTTGGGCGCTGTTGGCTTCGGGACCGGGTGGCGTCTGAGGCGCGAGCGCCAATCACCGCGCTACACTACGGCGTGGGCGGAGTTACGCACGGTGCGGGCTTAGGTTCAGCGGCTGACGTTGGTTTTGTAGATTTTGGTCATGGTGATGGCCAGATGGTCTTCGACCACGACGACCTCGCCGCGCGCGATGAGGTTGCCGTTGGCTTTGATCTCGATGTCTTCGCCGACGCTGCGTTCCAACTGCACCACGGCGCCACGGCCCATCTTGAGCAGCTGGCTGACCTTCATGTTCGCGGTGCCCAGGACGGCGGTGACTTCGAGCGGCACATCCAAGAGCGCTTTGTTCTCGTCTTCTTCGTTTATGCCACTTGCCATGATTGCTCTCAGTTCAAGAATCGTTTCGACAGGCGCTGAGTATAGCGCCTTATCTCTTAAACGACCATGAACAGCTTAATACGCCGCGAAAAGGCGCGTTCAATCTTTGGTGAAGAGGTTGACGCGCATCGGTTGGTCAAAGGAATAACCGTCGCTGACCGCTTCGCCAATGCGCACGAACGCTGCTTTGAGCGCCGTTTCATGCTTGAGGAATTCCTCTTCGCGGTGCGGATTGGTGCGCAGCAAGCGTTCTTTGAACTGATCAAAGTCGGCATGCACGGCGGGATGAATGTAGGTGAATTCGCTTTGTGGGCTGAGGCCAAGCTCTTCAGCGCCTTGCAACGCCGCATACGCTTTTGCGCGCACCTCGGTCTCGTCATGCACAGGCTGCATCAATTCAAAATTGGAGCCTGCGGCGACAGGTTCGCTGACGTACAGAACCCCACCAGATTTCAACACACGGGCCGCTTCGCTGAGCGCCAAGGTCATGTTGTCCACATCGACGTGATGCAAGGAGTTGAAGAACACCACAACATCGATGCTGTCGGACGCAAACGGCAGATCTTCGGCGCGCCCGTCGTAATAGACCTCGCCAGCCACGGGTTTCGCTGCGTGGGCGACTTCCAACTGCTTAGGGTTGCATTCGACGCCAAAGGCTTTGGCCCCGTGGCGGGTCATCAAGCGCACCAAGTGGCCTTCGCCGCAGCCGACATCGACAGCTTTTTTATCGTGGAAGTCGAGCGTCGCGGTCAAAACTTCGCTGTTGGTGCGTTTGGAAGGTGATGCAGTCATAGCCTTGCCGTAAATCGAGTGATGTTCGGCCGTACTCGGCCTTACAGATGGGTGTCGAGAGCGCTGTGTGCTCACCCGTATGCGAGACACGGATATAGGGATGTTCGCGCTTTTAACAATGGGAGCTTCTTTTAGGACGAGCGCCCCGCCAGGGCAACTGTGAAATTGTCACATGTGCGCAGACAGGGATGCAGAGACAATCAATTGACGTTGGATTGACGCCATGCCGCCAATTGCGCTTGGCGGCGCTGGGCGAAGGAGTCTGCGCGGCTCGACCCGGAAGGGCGCGTCAAATTGGCGCCGGGCTTTAATGCATTGACGCGATTGGCAATTTCTTGACCGGGACGAACATTGTCGACCCCGGACTGGCGGGCCTTAAAGGCTTTGTTAAAACGCTGCGTTGCGCCGGGGTCAGGTTGAACGATGACCGATTTTGGGGCCGGCAATTGTGAGCTGGCGACCCTATAGTCCGCTTGCGCGGTTTGCTTCCACAGTTTCGAAACTTTTTGACGGTACGTCTGGTTGAGCTTCGGGGTGGTGGAATGATAATCGCCCGCAGCCTGAAGCCAGGAGTTGGAAACCGCATGGCGGACTTTAAGAAAGTCGGCGGCGTAAGCGGCATTGGCATGGGCGTTGAATGCTTGTTCGATGCTGGAAAAAGCATCGGGGTGATATTTCAGATTGATTTGCATGCAGCCGACATCGATATTTTCCACGCCGTTGGCTTGTAACGATTGCACGAACGCGATGGCGTCGATTCGGCTGGGCAGAAAATGCCCCTTGCCGCCGGTCGTCACGGTCCACGGCCAGGCAATTATTTCCCCCTTGTTAGCGCCTGCGTCATCAAACCAACGGCCCGATTCGGCCAGTGAAATGGCCTGCAAAAGTCCGCCGGGAATACCCTTGGCGCGCTCTTGATTCGCAATCGCGGACACGCAGGTATTGGCTTCTTTTGCAAAGGCTTGTGCGCTTTCGGCCAGCGGTGCGGATAGGGCGCGGTCAGCCAAAAGCAAGACCGCGCCAGCGACCAGCCCGGCCACGATGGGGCGGGTGTAGGCGAAGCGAAAGAGGGGTGTGGCTGTCATCATCATGCCCAAGACAAAGCAAAGGGCATGCCAGATTGTTCAGTCCGGCAGGGTGTCGTCACCGGGACCCAGCGCGCGCTGCATAATCACGGTGTCCACCCACGCGCCGAACTTGAAGCCCGTGGATTTCAATTGCCCGGCATGTTCGAAGCCATGGCGTTTGTGTACGTTGATAGACGCTACGTTCTGCGCGCCGCCGATCACGGCAACCATTTGGCGAAATCCCAAATCCGTGCAGCGTTCAATCAAAGCGCCCAGCAGCTGTGAGCCGATGCCCATGCCGGTGGCTTGGGGATCGACGTAGATCGAATCTTCCGCTGTGTAGCGATAAGCCGAACGGGGTCGAAATCCGGTCGCGTAGGCGTAACCGCAAACCACGCCGTTCAATTGCGCCACGATATAGGGCGCGCCAACGTCGAGGACATCTTGTCGACGCTGAGCCATGGTATCGACGTCGGGCGCAACTTCTTCAAAGCTCGCCGTTCCGGTTTGTACGTGGTGGGCGTAAATGCGCTGGATGTCGGTCACGTCGTCGGGCCGCGATTCGCGGATGATGATTTGCTTGCCTGATGTGTTCATGGCCGGCTCACCGTTTTAAAAAATTGAGATCAACACCGACCAAAGCTTCGATCAATTTGCTGAGGTCTTGAGCCAATTTGGCGAAACCGCCGGACCGGGTGATGGATCGTTCGTCCATATACAGGGCGCGATTCACTTCGATCTGTAAAGCATGGGCGTTTTCAGCGGGTTTTCCATAATTGCGGGTGGTGAACCCACCGGCGTAAGGGGTGTTCAGAACCACCCGATAGCCCATGTCGCGCAGCACCTGGTGGGCCATGTTGGTGATGCGTTGGTTGCACGCCGAACCATTGGCGTCGCCCAGCACCATATCCACGCGGTCGTTGCCGTGATCGCGATCCATAGGCCCGCCAATCGACGGCATGGAATGGCAATCGATCAGCAGGTACGCGCCGAATTGATCGCGGGTGCGCTGTAAAATCGTGCTCAGCGCGGCGTGATAGGGTTTATAGCAATGCTCAATGCGGCTTTGCGCCTCTTTAAAGGTGATCTTGTCGGCATAAATCTCTGCGCCATCCGTGACCACCTTGGCCACGGTGCCGAGGCCGGCGCGAATCCGTGGGCTGGTGGTGTTGACCCAATCGGGCAGGGGCTCGTCGAACATCGCGGGGTCCAGTTCCCACGGCTCGCGATTGGGATCGGCGTAGGCGCGGGGGAAATGGGCGCGGATCAGCGGCGCGCCGAAGTGCGGGGCTTGTTCGTAAAGCTCATCGACAAAGGCGTCTTCGGATCGGCGTAGCGACACCGGGTCCAACTGGCTGGCGGCGATGAACGAAGCCGGATAGTCCCGCCCGCTGTGCGGCGACGCGAAGACCACGGGTGCGGTCTGGGCGATCGGTTCCAAGATATCGAACGGTGTATGAACTTCTTTGTCCAGCAACGGTGTGGCGTTGAGAATTTGGCTGGTCATCGGTTCGCGATATCCCGTTTGCGAGGCGGAGGGCCTGAGGGCGCCTGAGGGCGAATGAAAAAGTAAAAGGCTTTGTCGCGCCCTGACGTATTGGTGTTACAGACTGATTACCGCCGTGGCAACGCCAAATTCAAAGCCGTAATGTCAAGTTGAACGCCCTAATCGCGATTGAGGGCTTGCCAAGCCCGCCGGATCGGACTAAAAAGCCGCGTCCGCCGCACTTAGACCGCATTTATACGGTGGACCCGATACCAATCGGGCGCGTAGCTCAGCGGGAGAGCACCTCGTTGACATCGAGGGGGTCACTGGTTCAATCCCAGTCGTGCCCACCATGAAAACCCTCAGGGAAACCTGGGGGTTTTCTTTTTTTCCGGCATTTTTGTGCATTTAGAAAAATGAGTCTGGGGCGCCTATAGGGACGTTCCGTGCCTTGTTCCCATGGCCGATGGCTGAGGGGATGCCGCGATCCGGCGCGACCAGATCATCGCGCCGATCAGTGGGAACTTTTCACTGCCCACTTAGTGGAAAGTATGTTTTCATATTGGAAGGTTACTTTTCTTGTGTGTGCGCGGTGAAGAAATACAATCGGCGGATTTCGGCGCTTTTTTGAAATACGGCGTTTTGGCTGTGGCGTCGATGTGGCCAAAAGGTGCACAATAGGGCCCATAGCAAGGGCCACGGTTCCAGGGAGAAAACCATGTGTACGGTTTGTGGGTGCGGCAAAGACGATGTGAAGATCGAGGGGCAAAAACACACCCACGACCATCGTCATGACCACGACCATTCCCATCAACACAGCCATCACCACCATGATCATGAGCATGATCACACTCACGAGCACGTCGATGATGATGGTGACCTGCATTACGGCAAAGGCCTCGGCGGCGCGCATGTGCCGGGCATGAGCCAAGCGCGCATCGTGCAGATTGAACAAGATATCTTAGGCAAGAACGATCACTTGGCGATGCACAATCGTGAACGCTTTGCCGACTTGGGCGTGCTGGCGTTGAACTTGGTGTCGTCGCCGGGTTCGGGCAAGACCACGTTGTTGGCGCGATCCGCCGCCGACCTGCTGAAAACCATGTCGGTTGCGGTGGTCGAAGGCGATCAGCAAACGGCGCTCGACGCCGACCGCATCCGCGACGCAGGCGTGCCGGCCATTCAAATCAACACCGGAAAGGGCTGTCATTTGGACGCGCACATGGTCGGGCGCGCAGTGGATAGTCTGACGGACAAAGATATTGGACTTAAAGATGGTGGCGTTTTGTTTATCGAAAACGTCGGCAACTTGGTGTGTCCCGCCGCGTTCGATCTGGGCGAAGCCGCCAAGGTGGTGATCTTGTCGGTGACCGAAGGCGAAGACAAGCCGCTCAAATATCCCGATATGTTCAAGGCTTCGGATCTGATGATCCTCAACAAGTCCGACCTGTTGCCTTACGTGCCGTTCGATGTCGATAATTGCATTGAATATGCGCGGCGCATCAATCCAAGTATCGAGGTCGTGCAGCTGTCCGCGCTGACCGGCGAGGGGCTGCAAGATTGGTACGCGTGGATCGACAAACGCCGCGCCGCCGCGACCGCCGCCAGAAAGACCGCTTAAAAAGGAACCAACCGATGTGTCACGCAATCCCGGCAAAAGTGGTCGCCCTTGGTGATGACGACATGGCCGACGTCGAATTGGAAGGCGTGATCAAGGAAGTCTCCCTCGCCTTGCTGGATGGCGTCAAGCTGGGGGATTACGTCATCTTGCACGTCGGTTATGCGCTGGCGCGGTTGGACCCGGATGAGGCGCAAAAGACCTTGAAGCTGTTCGCCGAAATGGGCGCCGCAGTCGAAGGCGGGGCTGCCGCATGAAGTACGTCGAAGAATTTCGCGACGCCGAACTGGCCCGTGGCCTATCCGCCGCTATCAAGACCGAGGCTGAGCCGGATCGCATCTATCGTTTCATGGAGTTTTGCGGCGGTCACACCCATGCTTTGGCGCGCTATGGCGTCGAAGACCTGTTGCCGGGCAACGTGCGGATGATCCACGGCCCCGGCTGTCCGGTGTGCGTATTGCCGGTGGGCCGTGTCGATGAGGCGGTGGCGCTGGCCACTCAACACGACGTGATCTTGTGCACCTACGCCGATCTGATGCGGGTGCCGGGCACCAAGTACGAAAGCCTGATCAAGGCGCGCTCAAAGGGCGCCGACGTGCGCATGGTCTATTCCACGATAGACGCGCTGAAGATCGCCGAGGACAACCCTGATCGTGAAGTGGTGTTCTTCGCCATTGGGTTCGAGACCACAACCCCGCCCACCGCCGTCGCCATCAAGCAGGCGCAAAAGCTGGGGCTAAAGAATTTCACCGTCTATTGCAATCACGTGCTGACCCCCGCCGCGATGCGCGCGATCTTGGGCGCGCACACGCCCGAAGGCGCGCCAAACGTGGTGCTGGACGGCTTCGTCGGCCCCGCCCACGTCAGTGCGGTGATCGGCACGCAGCCTTATGAAGAGTTCACGCGCGATTACAAAAAACCCGTGGTTATCGCCGGATTTGAGCCCTTGGACGTGATGCAGTCGATCTTGCAGCTGATCCGCCAAGCCAACGACGGGCGCGCCGATGTGGAAAACGAATACGCCCGCGCGGTCACGCCTCAAGGCAACGTCAAGGCCCAGGATTTGGTCGATGAGGTGTTTGAGGTGCGCGATGAGTTTTCCTGGCGCGGTCTCGGTTCGGTGCCGTTGAGCGCCTTGAAAATACGCGCGGAATTTTCAGACTTTGATGCGGAGCTGCGCTTTCGCGTCGATGTGCCGAGCCCGAAAGAAAACAAGCTGTGCGAATGTGGGCCGATCTTACGCGGCGAAAAGAATCCGGTCGACTGTGCGCTGTTCGGCACGTCATGTACGCCCGACAATCCCATGGGCGCATGCATGGTCTCAAGTGAGGGCGCGTGCGCCGCGCACTGGACTTACGGGCGGTTTCGCACAGAGCTTGAGTTGGAGGACAGCGCATGAACGCGCCTCAACAACCGCCCCAAAAACCACGGGGAAACAAGCCGGGATCGCGTCCGCTCGACCTTAAAAATGGTCGCGTGGATATGAGCCACGGCGCCGGCGGGCGGGCGATGGCGCAATTGATCGAAGACTTGTTCGTGGGGGAATTCGACAACGAATTGCTGAACCGCGAACACGACGCGGCAATGTTCACGCTACCCCCCGGCCGGGTGGTGATGAGCACCGACAGCTTCGTCATCTCACCGCTGTTTTTTCCCGGCGGCAACATCGGCTCGCTGGCCGTGCACGGCACCGTCAACGATATTTCAATGGCGGGGGCGAAGCCGTATTACCTGACCGCAGGCTTCATCATCGAAGAAGGGTTTCCGCTGTCTGACTTGGCCGAAATCGTCAAATCCATGGCTGAGGCCGCCCAAGACGCGGGGGTGAGCATCGTCACCGGCGACACCAAGGTGGTCGAACGCGGTCACGGCGATGGCATCTTCATCAACACCGCTGGCGTCGGCGTGGTGCGCGACGGCGTCGACATTTGCGGCGATCTGGCCCAGCCCGGCGATAAGATTTTGGTCAATGGCGCGTTGGGCGATCACGGCGTGGCGGTGATGAGCAAACGCGAAAACCTCAGCTTCACCACAGCGATCGAATCTGACAGCCAGTCGCTGTGCGATTTGGTCAGCGATATGCTCGACGCCGTACCCGACGTTCACGTACTGCGCGACCCCACCCGTGGCGGCTTGGCGGCGACGCTCAACGAAATCGCTCACCAGTCGGGCGTTGGGATTGAACTGATCGAAGACGCCATCCCAGTGCGCCCGGAAGTCAAAAGCGCGTGCGAATTGTTGGGCCTCGATCCGCTTTACGTCGCCAACGAAGGCAAGTTGATCGCCATCTGCCCTGCCGACAAGGCCGACGCGCTGCTGGCGGTCATGAAGGCTCATCCCAAAGGCAAAGACGCCGCAATTGTGGGCGAGGTGTTGCAAGACGCGCGCTGCTTTGTGCGCATGAAAACGCAGCTCGGCGGCGCCCGCATGGTCGATTGGCTGGCTGGCGAACAGCTGCCGCGGATCTGTTAACTGAACGTATTTTTATAAGTGTCGCGCAGCACGTTCTTTTGCACTTTGCCCATGGTGTTGCGCGGCAACTCATCGACCACGAACACCCGCTTGGGATGTTTGAATCGCGCCAAGTCGTCTTTGATGGCGTTTTGCACCCGGTCTTCGTCGATTTCAGCGCCACCTTCGGCAACGATGACGGCGACCACGGCTTCGCCAAAGTCGGGATGTGGTGTGCCGATGACCGCACTTTCTTTAACGCCATCCAAGTCATCGATAATGGTTTCGATTTCTTTGGGATAGACGTTGTAGCCGCCGGAAATGATCATGTCCTTGGCCCGCCCGACGATGGACACGCGACCGTCCTCGGCCACCTTTGCGACGTCGCCGGTGATGAACCAGCCGTCAGCGCGAAATTCCGACGCGGTCTTTTCCGCCATGCGCCAATAGCCCTTAAAGACATTGGGGCCGGTGACTTCCAGAACGCCGATTTCTTCCGCTTTAAGGATGGTTCCGTCTTCGTCGGCGACGCGCACCTGCACGCCGGGCAGGGGATAGCCGACCGTGGCGGGCAGGCGTTCGCCGTCCAACGGGTTCGACGTGATCATGCCGGTTTCGGTCATGCCGTAGCGTTCCAAAATGCGCAGCCCGGTCTTGTCTTCGAACGCAGTGAAGGTTTCCGCCAACAGCGGCGCCGATCCGGCGACGAACAAACGCATGTTGGCGGCGGCTTCACGGGTGAGGCCGGGATGATCGACCAAGCGGGTGTAGAACGTCGGCACGCCCATCAGCACGGTGGACTGGGGCAGCAGGTCGATCACTTGGTCGGCGTCGAACTTAGGCAAAAACCACATTTTCGAACCGTTTAGCAACGCACAGTGGATCGCCACAAACAAGCCATGGACGTGAAAAATCGGCAAGGCGTGGATCAACACATCGCCGTCACGCCAGCCCCACATGTCGTGCAGGGCGAGCGCGTTGGACGCCAAATTGTCGTGACTGAGCATTGCGCCCTTGGACCGCCCGGTGGTGCCGGACGTGTACAAGATCGCGGCCAAATCATCACCCCCGACATCGACGATATCCACAACTGGTTCGGCGTCGGCTGCGTTGAACGTGCCTTCGCCTTGACCGTCCATGGTTCGTACATGTGGCGCGTTATCGCCCGTCACGACATCACGTAAGGCTTGTTCCGATTGCGGACGACACACCAACACGGTTGGTTCAGCGTCGCCGACAAAATACGCGACCTCGGCGGGGGTGTAGGCGGTGTTCAACGGCAAATACACAGCGCCTGCGCGCAAACACGCCAGATACAGCGCCACGGCTTGCGGTGATTTGTCCACTTGCACGGCGACGCGATCGCCTTTGTTGACGCCTAAGCTATTGAGAATTCCTGCGTAACGCGCCGACATGGCGTCCAAGCCGCCATAGGTGATGGTTGCGCCGTCAGGGTTGACCAACGCCGGAGCGTCGAGATCTGTGGGGAAATGTTTTTGAAACAGGGCGTAGAGGTTGGCGTTTGTCATGCTCGATAGGTCTTCAGTTCTATGAGTTTAAGCCCGGGACCGAACCAGATCGGTCGCGAGGTCGGTCGGTAGAGTGGCGATGAAGTCGGTGAACGATCCGCTTTGCACGGTCACGTGCTCGCTGAGCAACTGTTTGGCGCGAGCTTCGTCTCCGGATAAAATAGCGTCGAGGATTTCACCGTGCTCGCGAAACGATTCCGCCAAGCGCTGGCGTTGACGCAACTGCAAACGGCGGTAGGGGGCGAGGCGGTTGCGCAGTTGGCGGGTTTGGTCGGCCAAAAAGGTGTTGCGGCTTCCGTGATAGATGCATTCGTGAAAACAAACGTTGGCGTCGTAATAACCGTCATGGTCTTCGGTGGCGGCGAAGCTGCGCGCTTGTTCGTGACAGTCTTGCAGCTTTTGACGGTCTTCGCCGCTCATGCGTCGGGCGGCGAGCTGTCCGCACATGCCTTCCAGTTCGGCCATGACTTCGAACATCTCCATCATTTGTTTGAGGCCGAAAGACGCGACGACGGCGCCGCGGCGTGGGCGGATTTCGACCAACCCGATGGACGCCAGCTGGTTTAAAGCTTCGCGCACCGGGGTGCGGGATACGCCGAAACGATCCGCCAAACCCATTTCTTCCAGACGCGTTCCGGGCGCAAGTTGACCTGTGACGATCTCTTGTTCCAGAGTTTCTTTCAGCGTGCTGGTGCGTTTTTTCGGCATCGTGTCCCCCCCCATGAACCGGTCCTTATGAAGATGAAATGACGCGTCTGCGCGCATTTGCATTGGACCAGTCGGGGCCGATTGTAATGGATTGCGTGCAATACACTACAAGCAATATCGCATCCGTTAAATAGAAAATTGTATACAATTTGGTTTGACAGGCATTCAATCGGAATCTAGGCTCTTGGCTGAATATGCAGACCTCCTCCTCGTTTTCGTCCCCATTTTGTCCCGTTTATTGGCATTTTGGGGGCGAAAACATGAGGGAGAGCCTGCCCACAAACAAAGAATCCAACAGGGAATTCGCGCTAACCACGCGCACTAGGGGAGCTATCTCAAATGACCTTCACGAAGAACATTATGGCCGGGGTTGCGGCCGTCGCCTGTGTCGTTGCCGCGGGTTCCGCCGGCGCGGAAACGCTCAAAGCCTCGCACCAATGGAACACCTCCGACGTGCGCCACCAGATGGTGCAAATCATCGCTGATGAGGTCGCTAAGGCCAACGTTGGCGTCGATGTAAAGATCTATCCGTCCAAATCTTTGTACAAGCCCAAAGAACAATGGGCGCCGCTGACCAAAGGTCAGTTGGACATCACCGCGTTCCCGCTGTCTTACGCATCCAGCCGTCACCCGGAATTCGATGCGACTTTGATGCCGGGCCTGGTGAAGAACCACAAACACGCCGCGCGCTTGAACGATTCTCCGTTCATGGCCGACATCAAAAAAATCATCAATGACGCGGGCGTCATCGTGTTGGCCGATACGTGGCTGGCGGGCGGGTTTGCGTCTAAAAACAAATGCATCCTCGGCCCCGACACCATGAAGGGCCAAGTGACCCGCGCGGCTGGCAAGGCGTTCGAGCAGATGTTGGTCGGCGCCGGCGCCTCGATTGCGTCTATGCCCAGTTCCGAAATCTACACCGCCATGCAGACCGGCGTTTTGGATGCGGCCAACACCAGTTCCGGCAGCTTCGTATCGTATCGTATTTATGAGCAGGTCAAATGCCTGACCGAGCCGGGCGCACATGCGCTGTGGTTCATGTACGAGCCGATCTTGATGTCGAAAAAGAGCTTCGACAAGCTGAACAAAGACCAACAGGCTGCGTTCATGGCCGCCGGTCAAAAAGCCGAAGACTTCTTCGCTAAGGCCGCTGCGGACATCGATCAGAAAATGGTCGACACGTTCTCCAAGGCCGGTGTGGAAGTGGTCTCGATGACCGCCGATCAGGCCAATGCCTGGCGCAAGATCGCCAATGAAACGTCTTATGCCGAGTTCGCCAAGAGCGTTCCCGGCGGTAAAGCGTTGTTGGATAAAGCCCTAGCCGTCGAGTAATCAACGGTGGTGTAATTGCTGCCGACACGTGCTTCCGCTGGGCGCATGTGTCGGCAGTTTTTTCTTGTCGGGAGCACGGCCCGTGAAAACGTTCACGAAATCAATTTGCTTGGTGTCACAAGTGTGCGGCGTGTTCGCATCAATGCTGGTCGCATCCGCCATCTTGGTGGTGTGTCAGATGGTTGTGTGGCGCTATTTCCTCAATGCATCGACGGTGTGGCAGACCGACTATGTGACCTTTGCCTTGGTCGCGGCGACGTTGATCGGCAGTCCTTATGTGTTGTTGCTCAAAGGACACGTGAACGTCGATTTGTTGCCTCATTACCTTCCGCACCGCGCGCGGGTGGTGTTGGCGTTGGTGGCGTGCTTGGGCGGTTTGGCGTTTGCGGGCGTTTTAGCGTGGACTGGGTATGAGCTGTTTTACGATGCGCTGGAAGGCAACTGGAAAACCGAAACGGTGTGGGAGCTGCCGTTATGGATACCTTATATATCCCTCCCCATCGGTTGCGGGTTGCTGGCGTTGCAATACATCGCCGACATCATTGCGTTGCTGAGCGGCCACGAGATGCCGTTCGCCGCCGCAAAGCATTCTGAATTCGAAGGGGAATGATCATGGACCCGTTGATGATCGGCTTGTTGGTCGCGGTGGTGACGATCGTCGTGCTCGCCACCGGTATTCCCGTGGCGTTTGGTTTGGGTATCGTCGCCATGGGTTTTTTGGTGGCGTTTGAAGGCTGGGGCGCGCTTGACGGCATCGCCGATACGTTCTTTGCCGGACTGAATGAATTCGCCTTGGTTTCGATTCCGATGTTCATCGTCATGGGCGCAGCGGTGGCGTCGTCACCGGCGGGCAAGGATTTGTATGAAGCCCTAGATCGCTGGCTCTCAAGGGTGCCTGGCGGACTGATCATTTCCAACATCGGCGCGTGCTCGATCTTTGCCGCCCTCAGTGGCTCATCGCCCGCAACTTGCGCCGCGATTGGCAAGATGGGCATTCCGGAAATGCAAAAGCGTGGATATCCGGACGGCTTGGCGACGGGGTCCATCGCCGCAGGCGGTACGCTGGGCATCTTGATCCCGCCATCGATCACCATGATCGTCTACGGCATTGCTACCGAGACCTCGATCGGGCGCTTGTTCTTGTCGGGATTGCTGCCGGGGTTGATGCTGACGGTCCTGTTCATGGCGTGGTCGCTGTACACCGCGTGGAAGTCCGGTTATCGCTTTGGCGAGCAACATCACGTCGCCGGGTGGAAAGCTAAATTTGAAGTGCTGCCCCGGGTGTTGCCGTTCTTGCTGATCATCGCGGGCGTTTTGTATGCGCTGTATGGCGGCGTTGCGACGCCGTCGGAAGCCGCAGGCGTCGGCGCGGCGTTCTGTTTGCTGTTGGTGGCGGTGATCTACAAGGTTTGGCAGCCCTCAAAAATCTGGGCGATTTTGTCCGATTCCATGCGCGAAAGCGTGATGATCTTGATGATCATCGGCGCGTCGGCGTTGTTCAGTTTTACCCTGTCGTCATTGTTCGTCACTCAATCTGTGGCGCAGACGATCGCCGAGATGTCGGTCAACAAATGGGTGCTGCTGGGCAGCGTGAATATGTTCTTGCTGGTGGCTGGGTTCTTCCTGCCGCCGGTGGCGGTGATCTTGATGACCGCGCCTATTTTGCTGCCGATCATCACCCTTGCGGGCTTTGATCCGTATTGGTTCGCGGTGATTTTCACCATCAATATGGAGATCGGGTTGATCACGCCGCCTGTTGGGCTAAATCTATATGTGATCAACGGGATCGTGCCGAGTGTCGGATTGCCGACCATTTTGAAAGGCGCATTGCCGTTCATGTTGTGCATGGTGGTGGGTATCTTGATCTTGTGTCTGTTCCCCGAGATCGCGACGTGGTTGCCCAATCACTTGATGGGCCCCGCTATCAGTTAATCCCTATCGGCTAAGAAAGAGACCAACGTGACTTTTTTCAGGACCTTTCTCAGTTCCATCGCGGACGCTGGGCGTGAACTTTTGGACGGACGGCTAGGGCGCGACGCCAAATCGGGCGATATGCACACGCTGTGTTCGGACCTGATCACGCAAAAGGGCGAAGCGCTTGGCACCGCGCTGGCGTGCGCGGTGGTCGATGTCTATCAGTCCTACGATGACGCCGCCAAGCTGGCGTTTTTTGAAATGCTGTTGACCGATTTCGACGTCGACCCGGATGAGTTGGGCGCTGCGATTGCGGCGTATCAGGAACACCCCGACCCTGCCTCGGCCCAGGTCGTTAGCCAAGCCGCAGAATCGCGGCGTCAACGGGTGGTGCGCGCCATGAATATGGCTCCTGACGGCACCCGCACGGTGATCAATATCCGCGAAGACCTGTTGAAGGTGCTCAAAGAGCATCCTCACCTGGGTCCAGTCGATGCTGATTTTGCGCACTTGCTGGCCAGTTGGTTCAATCGCGGCTTTCTTGAACTGCGCCGTATTGATTGGAGCACTCCCGCCAACGTGCTGGAAAAGCTCATCCAATACGAAGCCGTGCATGAAATTCGCGACTGGGACGATTTGCGCCGACGGCTCGACAGCGACCGGCGTTGTTACGCGTTTTTCCATCCGGCGCTTCCCGACGAGCCGTTGATTTTTGTCGAGGTTGCGCTGGTCCAAGGGCTGGCTGGTTCGGTGCAGACCTTGTTGGATGAAACGGTTGAACGCATCGCGCCCCAAAAGGCCGACACGGCAATTTTTTATTCCATCAGCAATTGTCAAAAGGGCCTGCGCGGGGTTTCGTTCGGCAACTTCCTGATCAAGCAGGTGGTGTCGGAACTGCGCAGGGAACTGCGCAATCTCACGACATTTTCGACTTTGTCACCGGTGCCCGGTTTCCGTCGCTGGTTGGATCAAAATCATGCTGACGATCCAGCGCTTCAGATCCTTGCAGAACCCGATTGGGTCAATAGCGCCGCCAAGGCGGAGGCTTTGCGCCAACCCTTGATGCGCTTATGCGCCAAGTATCTGGTCGGTGAAAAACAACGCGAACGTCCTCTTGACAGCGTGGCGCGGTTCCATTTGGGCAACGGCGCGCGGCTGGAACGGATCAACTGGATGGGCGATGTGTCGGCCAAGGGGGTTGAGGAATCGGGGAGCCTATTGGTGAATTACAAATATGACCTCACCAAGATCGAAAGCAATCACGAAGCTTACGTCAACAGTGGTCGGGTGATGCATTCCAAACAAGTCGCAGGCTTGCTTGAGGGCCTAGATGAACTTGCGAAATAGCCGGGTGGTGTCGAACAGCTCTTCCAAGGTTTTCATGCGGTCTTCGGTTTCATCCCAGGTCTCGGTCTGAATGGCGGCAATGAGGGCTTCGAGGATGAACAAGGTGACCACCGAAGAATCCCAAGCCGAGGGTGCTTCGATGCGCGAATGGAAGCTGTGCGCCGCCAGTTTTGACGCGGGCGAGCCCCATTGATCGGTGAACAGCACCAGCGTCACTCCGCGCGCCGTCGCCATTTCCGCCAAGCGTAAAATGTCGCGTTCGTAGCGACGAATGTCGAACGCCACCAAAACGTCACCGGGCTGCATATTCAAAACGTAATGCGGCCAGGTGTTCGAATTGGACGCCACCAAGGTCATGCGGTCGCGGATCACCTGCATGTGGGTGAAGAAATAATCAGCCAAAGAGCGCGTCAAACGACCGCCGACGACGTGAACGGCGCGGTCTTTGTCGGCCAATAGCTTGGCCACCGCATCAAATTCGTCCGGGTCCAGCTGGCGCAGGGTTTGGCCCATATTTTCCATCACCGCATCGGCGAAACGGTTGAGAATATGGGTGTCCGGCGCGTTTTCAGTCCAACGGTTGTGCTTGGCGATGGGATTGGAAATGGTCGCTTCGACTTCAGAGCGCAGCGCCGCCTGCAATTCGGGAAAGCCGCTGAAGCCAAGCTTTTTGGCCATGCGCACGACGGTTGGGGTGGACACGTCGGACGCTTCGGCGATGGTGGTGATGCTGCCCAGACCCGAAACCGGATAGTTTTCCAGCAGCGCATTCGCCAGCTGTCGTTCCGCACGGGTGAGGTCGTCAAATTGGCTGCGAATCCGTTCGGCAACCGTGAGGTCTTGGGCTGTCCCCATGTCCGTTTATCCCTCCCCGAATTGAAAGCGCACATTGAAAGTGCTTTCCCCATACTAAGCACGAATGAAGAATCTTCACCATAAAAGTTTTTTTAGAAGCAATCGTTTCAGTAATTAACTTGACAGTGTCAGCATTTCTGAAACTATAGCTTCAGAATGACGTGGACGGTGAAGCGGAGAAGCCTTCGATCATGCGTGAGAGCGCTTACATCAACAATGATACCGATGCCTGCGGCGACGCGTCGCACGGTGGCGTCCAGTTGATCAATGCGAAAGGCAAGGGCGAGGTTGTCTTCGTGTGTGAGCATGCATCGTGCTTCGTGCCCGATGAATTCGCTGGGCTTGGCCTTGATGCGGATGCGTTGAAAAGCCACGTTGCGTGGGATCCGGGGGCGTGGGCGGTGGCGCAAGAGCTATCCGCAATTTTTGACGCCCCACTGGTTGCACCGGGTGTTTCGCGCTTGGTTTATGACTGCAATCGTCCCGCTCAGGCGCAAAGCGCAGTCCCGCTAAAAAGCGAAATCTATGACATTCCGGGCAATATCGGTTTGAACGATGCTGATCGTCTTGCCCGTGCGGAGCGGTTTTATCTGCCGTATCGCAATGCGCTGACGACGGTTCTCAATGATGCCGTGAACGCGGGACGGCGTCCGGCGTTCATCACCATTCATTCTTTCACCCCGGTATACCACGGCGCACGGCGCACGCTTGATCTTGGCATCTTGCACGACGCGGATGCGCGCTTGGCTGATGAGATTTTGAACGTAACCTCAACCGAGGGTGAGCTGGTCGCCAAAAGCAACGAGCCCTACGGCCCTGAAGATGGTGTGACCTATACGTTGGCGGAGCACGCCATACCGCGCGGATTGCCCAACGTGATGATTGAAATTCGCAACGATTTGTTGAACGGCGCCGATGCGCAGCATGCGATGGCCATGCGATTGACGGGCTACATCAAGAGCGCCTTGGCGAACCTCGAGGCAAAGAAATCAGACGCACTGAAACATGGGGAGGCGTCATGATGGGCTTCGCCAAAACATACGTGCGGGTCGTCGACGCGGTCAATTACCGCATCGGTCGGGTGATGATGTACAGCTTGTTCGCTATGTTTGCGGTGTTGCTTTGGTCGTCGATTTCAAAAACATTTTTCATGCCTTCATTATGGACGTTGGAAATCGCCCAGTTCTTTATGGTTGCTTACTACATCATGGGCGGCCCGTACTCGCTGCAATTAGGCGCGAACGTGCGCATGGATTTGTTTTACGGCAACTGGTCTTTGAAGAAGCGGGCCTGGGTGGATGTGTTCACCATTTTTGTGCTGATTTTTTATCTTGGCGTGTTGCTGTACGGCGCCATCGACAGCACCACCTATTCTTTTAAATATAACGAGCACAGCCCGACCGCTTGGCGACCGCTGTTGTGGCCGATCAAGGTCACGATGTGCGTTGGAATCTTTTTGATGCTTTTGCAGGCGATCTCCGAACTGTTGAAAGACGTCGCCCGCATCAAAGGGGAGGATCTCTGATGTCTTATGAGATGATCGCCCTTTTGATGTTTTCGTCGATGATGATGATGATGATGACCGGCCAGCGCGTGTTCGCCGCTATCGGTGGCGTGGCGGCGTTGTCGGCGTTGGCGCTGTGGGGGGTTGGCGGGTCCGACTTGCCGTTTTCCGCGGCCATGAAGTTGATGAAGTGGTATCCGCTGCTGACCTTGCCGATGTTCATTTTCATGGGCTATGTGCTGTCAGAATCGAAAATCGCCGACGATTTGTACAAGATGTTTCACGTCTGGATGGGGCCGCTCAATGGCGGCTTGGCCATTGGCACAATCGCCTTGATGGTGCTGATTTCGGCGATGAACGGCTTGTCCGTCGCGGGCATGGCTATTGGCGCGACGATTGCGTTGCCGGAACTTTTACGCCGCGGATACGACAAAAAGATGGTTACGGGTGTCGTACAAGCGGGCTCGTCGCTGGGCATTTTGGTTCCGCCGTCGGTGGTGTTGGTGTTGTACGCCATGATCGCTCGTCAGCCGGTCGGTCAGCTGTGGCTGGCCGGTGTTGTTCCCGGTCTGATGATGGCGGCGATGTTTATTTTGTACATCGCCATCCGCTGTCGTTTGCAACCCAGCTTGGGGCCGGCGCTTTCCAAAGAAGAACGCAATGTGCCGATGGCGGAAAAGCTGCGTCTGTTGCGTGCGGGTATTTTGCCGATCGCCATTTTCGCGGCGATGATGGTGCCGTTCGTCAACGGCTGGACGTCGTTGGTGGAAAGTTCCGCCATCGGCGCGCTGGCGGCCACGGTGGCCGCGGTGTTGAAACGACGCATGAGCAAAGAGGTGCTGGAAACGTCATTGCGCCAGACCTTGGCGGTGTCTTGCATGTTCATGTGGATCATCTTGGCCGCAATGGCGTTCGGCGCGGTGTTCGACGGTCTGGGCGCGGTGAAGGCGATTGAGAATTTGTTCACCGATCAGCTGCACCTCAATCCGTGGGTCATTTTGATTTTGATGCAGTTGTCGTTCTTGGTGATGGGCACGTTCTTGGACGACACCGCGATGTTGGTGATTGTCGCGCCGCTGTATGTGCCGTTGGTCGGCGCGTTGGGCTTCGATTTGATTTGGTACGGGGTGCTGTACACCGTCACCACGCAGATCGCCTACATGACGCCGCCGTTTGGCTACAACTTGTTTTTGATGCGCGCCATGGCTCCGCCTGAGATCAGCTTGCGCGATATCTATGGTTCAATTTTACCGTTTGTTTTGGTGATGCTGCTTGCGTTGGCCTTGATCATGGCCTTCCCAGACATCGCACTGTGGCTGCCACAATATGTCTACGCGAAATAATGGTTTGGGGAATCTGTTTTCGACGTTGAGTACTGAGTAAACATTCTGGAGGCTAAGGAGAGGACTATGATTACAAGGCGTAAGTTATTAACAGGCGCGGGTGCTGTTGGTGTCGCAGGTGCGGCATCGTTGGCGGCGCCGGCGGTGCATGCAAAATCCACCATTCGTTGGCGGATGCAGACCTATGCTGGTCCGGCGTTGGCTGAGCATGTCATCAAACCCGCCATCGACAGCTTTAACAAAGTCGCTGGCGATGAAATGCAAATCGAATTGTATTTCGCCGATCAGTTGGTGCCCACGGGCGAGCTGTTCCGCGCCATGCAAAAAGGCACCATCGATGCGGTGCAATCCGATGACGATTCCATGGCTTCGCCGACCGAAGTCACCGTCTTCGGCGGCTACTTCCCGTTTGCCAGCCGTTATTCGCTGGACGTTCCGGTGCTGTTCAACCAGTACGGTTTGAACGAAATCTGGGATGCGGAATATTCGAAAGTCGGCGTTAAGCACCTGTCCGCTGGTTCATGGGACCCGTGCCATTTCGCCACCAAAGATCCGATCAACAGCTTGGCCGATTTGAAGGGCAAGCGGGTCTTCACGTTCCCAACGGCTGGCCGTTTCTTGAGCCAGTTCGGCGTCATTCCCGTCACGTTGCCGTGGGAAGACATCGAAGTCGCCGTACAAACCGGCGAGCTGGATGGCATCGCTTGGTCTGGCATCACCGAAGATTACACGGTGGGTTGGTCGAAAGTGACCGACTACTTCCTGACCAACAACATCTCCGGCGCATGGGCAGGTTCGTTCTTCGCCAACATGGACCGCTATAACGAACTGCCGCCGCATTTGCAGGAGCTGTTGAAGCTCACCATGGACAGCTCTCACTACTATCGTCAGTGGTGGTACTGGGGTGGTGAAGCATCCTTGCGCGTCAACGGTCCGGACATGAAGCTGACCACCATTCCCGACGAAGAATGGGCGACGGTCGAAGACGCCGCCGTTAAGTTCTGGGATGAGATCGCAGCAGAATCTCCGACCAAGAAGAAGGTCGTGGACATCTTCAAGCAGTACAATGCAGACATGACCAAAGCCGGTCGCCCGTACCGCTACGGCTGATTTCGGCTAAGGCTACATCTGTGCGGCAAGGTTCGTTCTACCCTCTGGGTCTTGCCGCCCGGATACCCCCTGGGATTTTTTCCCGGGGGGAGTTCGGTTCCGTACAGTCGACCCAAATTGATTTGATATTTTCACAATATCCAAGACACACTATTCAAGACATATTCGTTTTTCAGTTTTGAACCAGCTAGGTGATGACAATGGCAGGCAAGTTGACTTTTGATGAGTTGAAACAGGCAGCTCAGGATGGTGAAATCGATACGGTTCTCGCCGTGTTGGTCGATATGCAAGGTCGCCTGATGGGCAAGCGTATGCATGTCGATTTTTTCATCGACAGCGCGTGGGAGGAAACCCACAGCTGCAACTATCTGCTCGCCACCGATATGGAAATGGAAACCGTCGAAGGCTACAAGTCGACCAGCTGGGAGGCGGGCTACGGCGATTATGCGATGAAGCCTGATCTCGACACCTTGCGTCTTATTCCGTGGTTGGAAGGCACCGCGTTGGTGATCTGCGATGTGCTTGACCATCACACCCACGAACCGATTGCCCATTCGCCCCGCGCGATCTTGAAAAAGCAAATTGCGCGCCTGGAAGCCATGGGGATGAAAGCCTTCATGGCGACGGAGCTTGAGTTTTTCTTGTTCAAGGAAAGCTACGAAGAAGCCCAAGAAAAGGGGCACACGGGTCTGACCCCGATCAGCGGCTACAACGAAGACTATCATATCTTCCAAACCACCAAGGAAGAGGACGTCATGCGCGCGATCCGCAATGGATTGAACGGCGCGGACATCCCGGTGGAAAATTCCAAGGGCGAAGCTTGCGCGGGCCAAGAAGAAATCAATGTGCGCTATGCCGATGCGCTGTCGATGGGCGACCGTCACGCGATCATCAAAAACGGCTGCAAGGAAATCGCTTGGGCTAAAGGCCGCTCCATCAGCTTCATGGCGAAGTGGAGCTATGAGCACGCAGGCAACTCGTCGCACGTTCATCAATCGCTGTGGAGCTTAGATGGCGAACCGCTGTTCTTCGATCCCGACGCCGAGCACGGCATGTCGGATGTGATGCGTCATTATCTTGCCGGGCTTTTGCACCACGCCAGCGAAATCACCTATTTCCTGGCCCCGTATATCAATTCGTACAAGCGCTTCATGGAAGGCACCTTTGCGCCGACCAAGGCGATTTGGTCGAAAGACAACCGCACCGCGGGATATCGCATTTGCGGCGCGCACTCCAAAGCGGTTCGTGTCGAGTGCCGGGTCGGCGGCGCGGACTTGAACCCCTATCTGGCGATGGCGGCGCTGTTGGCGGCGGGCATCGACGGATTGGAAAACAAGCGCGAACTGGAATCCGAGTTCAAAGGCGACGCTTATAGCGGCCAGGACGCGCGCGAAATTCCCACCACCCTGCGCGGCGCCGTCGAAGAATTGGATAAGTCCAAAATGCTGCGCGCGGCGATGGGCGACGATGTGATCGATCATTACGTTCACGCCGGTCGCTGGGAACAATATGAACAAGACCGCCGCGTCACCGACTGGGAAGTCCGACGCGGTTTTGAAAGAGCCTAAGAGCTTTAAATCTTGAAGAGAAACAATCATGACAAAAATGATCGAATGCATTTCCCCCGTGGACGGGTCGGTTTTCGCCACGCGTCCATGCGCCAGCCAAGCTGACGCCATCTCCATCGTCGCCAAATCGCGCGCCGCGCAGCCCGCGTGGGCGTCGCGTCCGATGTCTGAACGCATCGCTTTGGTGCGCGCCGGACTGGAGCGCCTTGGCGAAATGAACGACGAAGTCGTGACCGAATTGGCTTGGATGATGGGCCGACCGACCCGGTATGGCGGTGAATTTAATGGCGTTAACGATCGCGGCTCATACATGGCCGACATTGCCGAAGAAGCGCTGGCCCCGATCATCGTCGAGGATAGCGCTGCGTTTGAACGCCGCATCGAGCGCGAGGCGCTGGGCGTGGTGATGGTCATTGCGCCGTGGAACTATCCTTATATGACGGCGATCAACACCGTCGCTCCGGCGCTGATCGCGGGCAACACTGTGATCATCAAACACGCCAGCCAGACCCTGTTGGTTGGCGAACGCATGGTCCGCGCTTTTGTTGAAGCCGGCGTGCCCGATGACGTGTTCCAAAATGTATTCTTGGATCACGACACGACCTCGGCTTTGATCGCGATGAAGTGCTTTGATTTCGTCAACTTCACCGGATCTGTGGGCGGCGGCCAGTCTATTGAACGCGCGGCTGCTGGCACTTTCACCGGCGTTGGTCTTGAACTCGGCGGTAAAGACCCGGGCTACGTGATGGATGACGCCAACTTGGATGCGGCGGTCGATACCTTGATCGACGGCGCCATGTTCAATTCCGGGCAATGCTGCTGTGGGATCGAACGCATCTATGTGGTGGAGAAGCATTACGACGCCTTTGTCGAAAAGGCCGTGGCGATTGTCTCAGGTTACAAGCTTGGCAATCCATTGGAAGAAAACACCACCATCGGTCCGATGGCGCACAAGCGCTTCGCCGATGAAGCCCGCGCTCAAGTGGCCGAGGCCATCGCCGACGGCGCCACCGCGTTGATCGATCCGGCGTTGTTCCCCGAAGATGATGGCGGTGCGTATATGGCGCCGCAGATACTCGTCGATGTCACCCAGGACATGCGGGTGATGGGCGACGAAACCTTCGGCCCGGTGGTTGGCATCATGAAGGTCAAAGATGACGAAGAAGCCATCGCCTTGATGAACGACAGCGACTTCGGTTTGACCGCATCGCTGTGGACTCAAGACGTGGATCGCGCCGCCGCCATCGGCGCGCGGCTGCAGACCGGCACGGTGTTCATGAACCGCGCCGACTATGTCGATCCGGGATTGTGTTGGACCGGGTGCAAAGGCACCGGACGTGGCGGGGCGTTGTCCGTCATCGGCTATCACAACCTCACCCGTCCGAAATCGTATCACCTGAAGAAAGCTTAAGCGCGATGAGCACCACTGCAAATTGGAACTACCCCACCCCAATCCGTTTCGGTGCGGGCCGGATCAAAGAAATCGCCGACGCGTGCGCGGCCGTGGGTATGAAGCGCCCGTTGCTGGTCACCGATAAAGGCCTCGCCAACCTGCCGATCACGCAAAGTACGCTTGACCTTATGGAACAAGCGGGCCTTGGCCGCGGCTTGTTCGCTGACGTCGATCCCAACCCCAGCGAAATCAATCTGGCGGCTGGCGTCAAAGTCTATAACGACGGTGACCATGACGGCGTGATCGCGTTCGGCGGCGGTTCGGGCCTGGATCTGGGCAAAGTGATCGCATTTCAGGCCAAGCAAACCCGCCCCGTTTGGGATTTTGAAGACGTCGGCGATTGGTGGACCCGCGCCGACGTGGACGCCATCGCGCCGATCATCGCCGTGCCGACAACGGCGGGCACCGGTTCCGAAGTGGGGCGTGCGGGCATCATCACCAATTCCGAAACGCACGTGAAGAAAATCATCTTCCACCCCAAAATCATGCCGTCGATTGTGATCTGCGACCCGGAACTGACGGTCGGGATGCCCCAGGTGATCACCGTGGGTACGGGCTTGGATGCGTTCATTCATTGCTTGGAAGCTTTCAGCTCACCGTTCTACCACCCCATGAGCCAGGGCATAGCCTTGGAAGGCATGCGCTTGGTCAAAGAAAACCTGCCCAAGGTTTATGCCGATCCGAATGACATCGAAGCGCGCGGCCACATGATGGCTGCCGCCGCTATGGGCGCTACAGCGTTTCAAAAAGGCCTTGGCGCGATGCATGCGATGGCGCACCCGGTGGGCGCGGTCTTCAACACGCATCACGGCATGACCAACGCCGTGGTGATGCCGGCGGTGTTGAAATTTAACCGCCCCGCCATCGAAGATCGCATCGCCGCCGCCGCCGCCTATCTGGGCATTGATGGTGGGTTCGACGGCTTTTATGACTATGTGATGCAAACCCGCGCCGATCATGGTGTGCCTAACAAGCTTAGCGACTTAGGCGTCAGTGCGGACAGCATCGCTAAGTTGGCGGCGATGGCGGTGGAAGACCCCAGCGCTGGCGGCAACCCAGTCGAATTGACCCTGGAAGCGGCCACCTCGCTGTTTGAAGACTGCATTTAAGTTCCCTGGACCTCCCCCCATTTTGTCCAGGCTCAAGGCCCGTCCGGCAAATTCTTTTTGGTTTTGCTTGGCGGGCCTTGAATTTTCCACGCACTTGGGCCATGTAGGCAAGTATGTGTAACGCGCTCAGCCCTGAAAAAGCCGTGATTTGGTCGGTCCTGCACGATCTTGCCCCCACCGATTTGCGCGCTGCGTACTTTACCCATCCCGCTTATCGGGTGTGGTTTGAAGCGGTGAACGCATTGCGCCTTGAGCATGTAGAGATCAGTGCTGAGACCATCCACGCCACCGCCGTGGCCCGAGGCCATGCCGTGCGCAAAATCGACCGCCGCGCCCTACAGCGTATGGTGCGTATCGCGCCGCCCGCGCGGATCGTCGATAATGCTCAATTGTTGAGCCAGGCGCTGATTGACCGTCACCATGGCAGGGCCGTGCATATCGAGAAATTGATCAACTGAACCCGCCGCAACGGCGCGATTTTTAAGTAAAAAAAGACGCCGGTGAGAGAGACCTCTCACCGGCGCAAGATTATAACCCCTTGCTCTCCAAAATGGAGATGTCACTGGCGCACGAATGGGGACGCACACCAATGAACACACACGTTCATAGTCTACTCATTAGAGAAGGTTGGTGTATTCCACGGATAGACGACACCGTTAATCTAATTGTATTATTTAAATGAAGGTTCACTTTGTGTTTCAAGATGAATTCGTTATTGTGCAAGATGATAGCGGTTTAAGGGGCGAGTGATGAGGCGGTCATGGGAACTGTGGCGGCGTGCTCGTTCGAAGGGAAAAAAATGAAAATCCTGTTGGTTGACGATCATAAGCTTGTTCGCGCAGGACTCGTTTTGGTGCTGAAGCAAATGCAAGACGGCATTGAACTGCTTGAAGCCGGCACAGGCCGAGAGGCCATCGAAGTGGCAAGCGGGGCGTCAGACATCGACTTGATTTTGATGGACCTGGATTTGCCGGAAGGCAGCGGCCTGGAGGCCCTGACCGCCATCAATGCGAAAAATCCTGCCGTGCCTGTGGTGATTTTGTCGGCAATGGAAGATCAAGCTATGGTGTCGCGGGCGATGGAGTTGGGCGCGCGGGGCTTTATACCCAAATCGGCGAGTGGCGATGTGATGCTCAACTCGCTACGGCTGGTGCTGTCGGGTGGAATTTGCCTGCCCCCTGGTTACGCCGACTCGTCCCGCGGCGACAATCCCGAACTGCCCAATTTGACCCAGCGTCAATTGGAAGTGTTGCGTTATATGGCGCAAGGCAATTCAAACAAGGAAATCGCGCGGGAATTGGGTATTTCTGAAAACACCGTGCGGGTTCATATCTCGGCCATCATCAGCGCGCTGGACGCCACCAACCGGACAGAAGCGGCGTATTCGGCCATGCGTTTAGGGCTTATTCCGCGCGCCGCGCTCAGCATGGTGTGATCGCCGTTTATTCGTGTGGCGATGGCGGTTCCGGGTTGATCTTTTGCGAGAGTATTTTATGCACTTTGGCCATCAGCTCTTCGGGTTGTACGGGCTTGTGAAGGATTGGGAAGCCGCTCTTTTTGGCTTCGCGTAATCGTTCCGGCGCGGTGTCGCCAGTGATGATGATGGCGGGAATATCGGTGGCCAAGGTCTTGCGGATCATGTCGATGGCGTCCCGCCCGGTCATTTCGGCATCCAGACGGTAATCGGCAATGATCAGATCGGGGATACGGCTAGCGCTAATAAACGCGCCGCGGATGGTGTTGGTGTGGGCGCTGTGGAACGTCTGGGTGGAATAGCCCGCACTTTCCAATAGAGACTTCAGCCCCAACAGGACCTGTTCATCGTCTTCAATGATGACGATATGTTCGTCGCCGTGCGTCATTGACGTGGGGAGGAGTGTTTCTTCCTCATCGATTTGTTCTCCCGATAACGGCGCCTCGACCCAGAACGTGGAGCCTTTGCCCGGTGTCGATGTGCAGCCCATTTGACAGCCCAACAAGTTCGACATGCGCCGCACGATAGATAGCCCAAGCCCCAATCCTTGCGCACGTTGGCGCGCTTCATTATCGACTTGGTAAAAGTCTTGAAAAATCAATTCTAGTTTGTCTTCGGCAATGCCGGGACCGGTGTCGCGCACTTCGATGCGCAGATATCCATCGCGCCGCCGGCATCCAATGAGAACCCGTCCGCGATCTGTGTACTTGATGGCGTTGTCGACCAAATTGCGCACAACGGTTTCCAGCAACGAGGGGTCGGAATAAATATATGTGGAGCTGTCAACGGTGCGCAGTTCCAAGTCATTAGCCCATGCAACGGCGGTCAATTCACTTTTGATGCGCGCGATCATCGAGCCGACGTTAAAATCCTTAAATGCCGGTTGTACGACGCCGGCTTCCAACTTGGAAATGTCCAACAGGGTGTTGAGCAATTCTTTCAAAGAGTCGAGCGAGTTGCGGATCAGCTTGATGATATCGCGCTTTTCGGCATCGACTTCTTTGCTTTCCAGGGCATAGACAAACAGATTCAGCGCTTGCAGGGGCTGGCGCAAATCGTGACTGGCGGCGGCCAAGAAACGGGTTTTGGCGACAGACGCCTTTTCGGCTTCATCGCGTGCATCCATCAGCCCTGCTTCGCGTGAATGCAGGGTATCGACAAGATATTGCAGAGATTGCGCCATGTCGGTGATTTCGTCATCGCCCGAAGTGTTGATTTTAACGTACTCGCCATCGGCATGCGCCAGCATGGAAACCCGCAACTGAACCAGTCGGCGTAACACCGTGCGGCTGACGTAAAGGAACGTTGCAATCGCGACCAAAGCTGAGACCAGGATGAACCCGATCATAGCTTGCAGCGTGATGTCCATCGACCGGCTGGTTTCTTTGTTGGTTTTGGTGATGTCGGCGCGGATGTCTTGGGTGGCGAGGTTGGATGCGGAAATGAATTGTTCGGCAATGGTGCGGGCGGCTCGCAGAGAAGCCTGAATTTGATTGAGCGTGTCCAGGTCGAGGCTTTTGACGTGAAACAGCCCCGTCCGCCCAAACATGATGGCTTCTAGGCGATCAAGGGTGTCTTGAGCGTCGATTTTAAGCTCGTTGGGCAGGTAAGCGTATTGGCCATGCACGTCATCGAATTTACGGGTTGCGCGCTTTTCCAAATCGATCAGTGGGGCGGTGTGTTCCAGACGGGTCGCTGTCATCAACATGAAAATGACCGAATGAATGGACTCATTCCACTGATGGAGCGCCCCCGATGGTGCGATGGTGCCGTCGGGTAGGTTGGTGCCAAATTGCACCGACACCATATCTTCTTGCAGCTGAATCATCTCCAAATCGATTTCCGACAGTCGTTCTCCATAGATGATGCGGTTTTCCGTGAGGGTGTTGAGCGTGTTGTAGGTGGTGAACAACTGTTCTTTGAGATCCAGCAACTCTTGCTTGCGGTTTCCCGATAGGGCCTCTTTGGAAATGCGATTGACAATTTCTTCCAACCACGCGGCGTCGTCTTCGACTTGGGCGATCAAGTTGACGCGGGTCCATGTGGTCGGGGAAATGATCAGGCTGGCGCCGCGCCCTGCAACGCTGATGGATAACTGGCTGATGTTTGCCGTGTCTTCAAGCGTCGGCAGCTCAGCGTTGATCAGCGTGTCGTAATTATCTTGGAAACGGTTGAGCGCCACAATCGAAGCCACCCCGGCGACAATCGCTGTAATGGTGATGAAGCCAAGTGCCAGAAAGAGCTTGGTTGAAATCGCAGACTGAGCTTTCGCGACGAAAAGATCGTTCTGTTCAGGGGGGGGTGCGTTCGGCGCGCCCATGGCGTCCATACTCATTGATCCTTGAAACTCGTACCGTTTGGAGCGTATCACTCATCTATGCACGACAATATATCAAACTCTCTGTATTCGGGAGTATACATGAGCCAGGTGGACAACGGGTAGGCGGAGTGGATTAGTGAAGCAGACAATCGTATTGATAGCCGTGGCGTTTGCGTTGATGGTCATGAAGGCCGAAGTCGCAACCGCAGCCTCGACCATAGAGACGGTCAAAAATCGCGGTTATGTCGAATGTGGCGTAACGGACCGAGTGCCGGGCTTTTCCTTTCACCAAGCTGATGGTGAATGGTCGGGCTTTTATGTGGATTTTTGCCGCTCCTTAGGCGCCGCCGCCATCGGCGACGCCAAGGCGGTGCGGATCGATACGTACTGGCTGGATGCCTTGGAGGGGCGCGAAATTGATATTTTGCACGCAGGCTCCACATGGACGTTCGTGCGCGACACCACCCGTGACATTGAATTTCCGGGCATTTATTTTTATGACGGCCAAGGCTTTATCGCTCATGCCCAATTGGGCGTGAAATCGCTCAAGGACGCCATGGCGCTTAAAGATGTTCGCGTTTGCGCCATCGGCCCGACATCGACGGCGCGCAGCAATTTGACCGATTTCATCACCAAGAACAAACTGCAGTGGACGTTGGTTCCGATCAAAACCATGGACGGAATGTGGCGGGCGTTTTTCGGCAGTCGTTGCGATATGGCGATCCATGATCGTTCCGCCCTGGCCGCCGTACACGCAGGGCGCTTGCATGACAGCGACGAATTCATCGTGCTGCCGGAAGTGATCACGAAGGAACCCTTATCGCCCGCCGTGCGCGCCGACGATGTGCAGTGGCGCGATTTTGTGGCGTGGAGTTTTTGGGTGACGGTCGCGGCGGAAGAGTTTGGAGTCACCAGTATCAACGTCGATGAGATGAAAGCGAACGCGACATCGTCCGAAGTGCGCCGTTTGTTGGGTGTCGAGCCGGGCCTCGGTCAAGGCTTCGGGCTGGATGACGAGTGGGCATATCGGATCATCAAGCAGGTCGGCAACTACGGTGAAATTTTCGCGCGCAATTTGGGCCCCAAGACCCGGTTTCGGATGTCGCGCGGCCTCAACAACCTGTGGCGCGATGGCGGCTTGCTGTACGCGCCGCCGATTCGCTGATGCGCGTTGTGTAACAAAAAACCCGCCCGCTGACGCCGGCGGGTTTTTCTTTGTCTCGACTTTCTCACGTCTTCTCATGTGGGCGATTTATCTGTAACTTGCGTGCATGAGTATGGCGACAGATTGGAAGTTTTGGATTGATCGCGGCGGCACCTTCACCGACGTGGCGGCGCGGCGTCCCGATGGCGCCATCGCGACCTTAAAGCTGCTCAGCGAAAACCCTGAACAATACCCCGATGCGGCAGTCGAAGGCATTCGCCGCCTGTTGGGGTTGGCGGCGGATGAAGCCATTCCCGGAGGCGTGATCCGCCACATCAAGATGGGCACCACGGTCGCCACCAACGCGCTGTTGGAACGCAAAGGCGAACGCACCGCGTTGGTAACCACCCAGGGCTTTGCCGACGCGTTGCGCATTGGCTATCAAAACCGCCCGCGATTGTTTGAGCGCAATATCCAGTTGCCAGATTTGCTGCACGAGCGCGTGATCGAAGCGCATGAGCGTATTGACGCCCATGGCGCGGTGGTCACGGAACTCGATGAGCCGGCGTTGCGCCGACAGTTGCAAGATGTCTATGACGATGGCCTGCGTTCACTCGCCATCGTGTTCATGCACGGCTATCGCTATCCGGGTCATGAACGGCGTGCGGCCAAGATCGCCAAGGAAATTGGTTTTGCGCAAATTTCCACCAGCTATGAAACCAGCCCGTTGATGAAGCTGGTGTCACGCGGCGACACCACGGTGGTGGATGCGTACCTGTCGCCGATCTTGCGCCGCTATGTCGATCAGGTCAGCGCCCAAGTTTCCGACACCCGCTTGATGTTTATGCAATCGAACGGCGGTTTGACCGATGCGCGGTTGTTTCAAGGCAAGGATAGCATCTTGTCCGGCCCTGCCGGCGGGGTGGTGGGTATGGCGCGCACGGCAGGCTTGGCCGGGTTCGATCAGGTCATCGGCTTCGATATGGGCGGCACCTCCACCGACGTCAGCCATTTCGACGGCGAGTTTGAACGGGTGTTTGAAACTCATGTCGCGGGCGTGCGGCTGCGCGCGCCGATGATGCATATTCACACCGTGGCGGCGGGCGGCGGCTCGATCTTGCATTTCGACGGGGCGCGCTTTCGCGTTGGGCCAGACAGCGCCGGCGCCAACCCCGGCCCGGCGTGTTACCGCCGTGGCGGGCCGTTGGCGGTGACCGACTGCAATGTCATGCTGGGGAAAATTCAGCCCGCGCATTTTCCTCATGTGTTTGGGCCCAAGGCCGACCAGCCGCTGGATGAGACGGCGGTGCGTTCTGGGTTTGAAACCCTGGCGGCGGATATTGAGCGCGCCACTGGTGAGACTATGAGCCCCGAACAGGTCGCCGAAGGCTTCTTGAGCATCGCGGTGCAAAACATGGCCAACGCGATCAAGAAAATTTCGGTGGAACGCGGCTACGACATCACCGCGTACGCGCTCAACTGCTTTGGCGGCGCGGGCGGTCAGCATGCGTGCCTGGTGGCCGATGCTTTGGGGATGGAAACGGTGTTTCTTCACCCTTATGCAGGCGTCTTGTCGGCTTACGGCATGGGCTTGGCGGACTTCACCGCGATGCGCGAGCGCGCGCTGGAATGCGGGTTGAACGCAGAGAACTTCGCCTCATTGCGTATGGTTTTGGATGAATTGGCGGTTGAGGCGCGCGCCGAGCTGAGCGCGCAAGACATTGGCGATGATCTGATCAACATGCGCGAAAGGCTCCTGTTGCGTTACGCAGGCGCCGACACGGCGTTGGAAATTGCCTTTGCCCCCTTGGGCGAAGTGATGCGGGCGTTCGAAGAGGCCCACCAACGCCGCTTCGGCTTCATTCAACCGGGCAAAGAGGTGATCGTCGAAGCCGCAGCGGTCGAAGCGGTGGGCAGTGACGACGATGATCCCGTCGAAAAGAATATGTGCTTAGACCGCGTCGGCGATGCGGTTTCCATGGATATGGTGCATATGACATCCGGCGGTGCAGGCCATGATGCGCCGGTGTGGGACATCGCGCACTTGCGTGCGGGCGACGTGCTCAAAGGACCGGCGATCATCCGTGACGACAATTCCACCGTGGTGGTTGAACCGGGCTGGCAAGCCGCGTTTACTGACCTGGGCAATCTGGTGCTGACGCGCTTCGCCCCGCGCCCCAAAGGCCAAAGCATCGGCGCCGATGCGGACCCGGTGATGTTGGAGATCTTCAACAACCTGTTCATGTCCATCGCCGAACAGATGGGCGCGACCTTGGCCAACACCGCGCATTCGGTGAACATCAAAGAACGGCTGGATTTTTCCTGCGCCCTGTTCGATGGCGACGGCAATTTGGTCGCCAACGCACCGCATATGCCGGTGCATTTGGGCTCGATGGGTGAAAGCGTCAAAAGCGTGCTCGACGCTCATGGCGCGACCATGCAGCCCGGCGACGTGTTCGCCATCAATGCGCCGTACAACGGCGGCACGCATCTGCCCGACGTCACCGTGGTGACGCCGGTGTTTGAAGATGGTGAGGTGTTGTTTTACGTGGCGTCGCGCGGTCACCATGCCGACATCGGCGGCATCACGCCGGGATCGATGCCGCCGCATTCGAAAACGGTCGAAGACGAGGGCGTGCTGATCGACAACGTCAAGATCGTTACGACGGGACGTTTTATGGATGACGAAGTTCGCGCTTTGCTGGCGTCCGGCGCGTGGCCGGCGCGCAATATCGAACAAAATATCTCCGATCTTGGCGCACAGATCGCGGCCAACGAAAAAGGCATCGCGGAACTATCTCGCATGGTTACGCACTTCGGTCTCGATGTGGTGCGCGCCTATATGGGCCACGTGCAAGACAACGCCGAAGAAAGCGTGCGTCGGGTCTTGGATGTGCTGAGCGATGGCGCGTTTGCCTATGAGCTGGACGATGGCGCAAAGATCCAAGTGGCGATCCGCATCGACAAGGCGGCGCGCAAGGCGGTGGTCGATTTTACCGGCACGTCCGCGCAGCAACCCACCAACTTCAACGCCCCGTTCCCGGTGTGCCGGGCGGCGGTGTTGTATGTGTTCCGCACCTTGGTCGATGACGACATCCCGCTCAACGCCGGATGCTTGAAACCCATCGATATCATCGCGCCCGTGGGCTGCATGCTCAATCCGCGCTATCCGGCCGCAGTGGTGGCGGGCAATGTGGAAACCAGCCAGTGCGTCACCGATGCGCTATATGGCGCGCTGGGTGTGTTGGCGGCGTCGCAAGGCACCATGAATAATTTCACCTTTGGCAATGACACATACCAATACTACGAAACCATCTGTGGCGGCGCGGGCGCGGGGCCGGATTTCGACGGCCAAAGCGCTGTGCAAACTCACATGACCAATTCCCGCCTGACCGACCCGGAAGTTTTGGAATGGCGGTTCCCAGTGCGTGTGGATGGTTTTTCCATTCGCCGGGGTTCTGGCGGCGTCGGGGCGCATGCGGGGGGCGATGGGGTGGTGCGGCGCATTCGGTTTTTGGCCGCAATGAGCGCGGGCATCTTGTCCAATCACCGTCGCATTGCGCCGTTTGGCCTGAACGGCGGCGGCGCGGGCCAAGTTGGCGTCAACCGTATTGAGCGTGCGGATGGTAGCGTCGAACCGTTAGGCCCGACAGCGGCGGCTGAACTACAGCCCGGCGACGTGTTCGTGATCGAAACGCCGGGCGGCGGCGGATATGGTGAACCCTCATGAGCAAACATAACCGCATCATCTCAGCGGCCCACCTCGACCAACCGGGAGCGGAAGGGCTCAGCGCATTCGAATATGGGCTGATTGTCGCAAGCGGCGCCTTTCAGCGTTGGGACCGTGCGCCAAGTATACAGAGGTGCATGAGGCGCGCCTGTTGCAGGCGTTTGACGCCTTAGGCCTCGATTCCAGCGCCATTGAAGAGGCTGCGGGGCGTTTGCGGGCCCTATCGGATTTCTATGATCAAGCCGCCCGCGCCGCAGCATCCCTGTGAACGGGTTTAAGATATTTCTCACACATTTAAAAAGTTAAATGTGTTGAAGTTACACTTTTGTTTGTGGACAGGCTGTTATTCAACACTTTATATCGATTGTAAATAGTATATAAGCATTATGGATTATAAAAACGTAAAAAACTCATTGATATCAGAGGCCTATTGATCATATCAAGGGGCTCGAGGTGCTCTATGAAAGAGGAGTGCTTGCATCAAACTGTTGTTTGGGAGCGGTTCAAGGGGGATGACGGCGCCAAAATGGGGGTCATAGCACTCGTATTTCGTATTGGCCTTGTGATCTTTGTGATTGAGGCCTTGATTATGGTTGGGTTCACGGTGCTGCCGTTTCAGATGGGGCCGGGCCAGCAGGCGCTTATTGACGCCATTTTACTGACCATGTTCAGTTCGCCGTTGTTGCTTTACGGGGTCATTCGCCCGTATGTGCGCGCACAACAAGCCATCGAAGAGGCGGCGGTGATGGCCCAACAGCACAGCGAAAGTCAACTGGCGCAGATTCTTTCGGCCGTGGTGGACGGCATTGTGACCTCTGACGAGCGCGGAATTATTCAGGTCTTCAACCCCGCAGCTGAAAGAATATTTGGCTACAAAGCCGAAGACATTATTGGAAAAAGCCTCAACATGTTGATGCCACCGGGCCAAGCGCATCATCACGACCGATACCTGGACGCCTACGCCGCCACGGGAAAAGCTTCCATCATCGGTTATGGCCGTGAAGTTGTGGGGCGACGCCGGGACGGGACGGAGTTTCCCATCGATCTGGCCATCAGTGAGGTGACCATCGACGGCAAGCGGATGTACACCGGTGTGGTGCGCGATATCACCCAGCGCAAGCAAGCAGAACGTACGCTGATCGACGCTAAAAATCAGGCTGAACGGGCGAGCCGGGTTAAATCCGAATTCATGGCCAATATGTCTCACGAACTACGCACCCCCTTGAACGCGATCATTGGTTTTTCCGAAGTGGCGCGGTGCGAAATGTTCGGCCCCCTGGGGCACCCCAAATACACTGAATATGCCGGTGACATTTTAGAAAGTGCTCAGCACCTTTTGGATTTGATCAACGATATCTTGGATATGGCGCGCATCGAAGCCGACAAGTTCGAATTGCATGATGAAGAGATCGACCTTGTAAAGGTCGCGGCAACCCCCATTCACTTCGTGAATTCCGACCATATTAAGTTGAGAAACAATATCTCCGCCACGATGGCGCTGCTGCGTGCGGATAAACGCAGGGTGAAGCAGATATTGCTCAATTTGCTGTCCAATGCGGTGAAATTTACGCCCGATGGCGGTGCGGTCGATCTGGACGCTTTCGTGGCGCCGGATGGCGGCATCGTGTTGCAAATTAGCGATACGGGAATCGGTATGGATGCGCTGGAAATCGATTGCGCGCTCAAGCCTTTTGAGCAAATCGATTCCGGTCTCAATCGCCGCTATGAAGGCACCGGTCTTGGTCTGCCATTGGTTGATCGTATGATCCGCCTGAACGGTGGGGAGTTGCGAATCGAAAGCGAAAAAGGCAAGGGGACCGTGGTTTCAGTTCACTTTCCACCTGAGCGCACCGTCGATCGCACAGGTGCGCACACGGGTGAGCGCGCGCAAAGCCAAGCGGCAAGCTCTTAACGGAGCCCTGCGAGGGTCTGGGAGATATGAGCGGGGATGATAAAAACCCCGAAACCCACCATTAAAGCGGTTGACAGGGTGGCTCTCACCCCTTATTTTCCGCCTCCACAGGGGCCATGTCGGCTCCGCTTGTTTTTTGAGGATAGACGCCATGAAGGTTCGCAACTCGCTTAAGTCCGCGAAGACCCGCGACAAGAACTGCGTCGTCGTGCGTCGTAAAGGCCGCGTCTACGTGATCAACAAACGCAACCCGCGTTTCAAAGCGCGCCAAGGCTGATCCCGATTTCGGGCGGCTGCACTTTGGTGCGGCCCCTTTGGCAGAGCGCTTAAAGAAAACCGCGCCATCCCTTCATTGGGACGGCGCGGTTTTCTTCGTTAGAGAGACGGCCTGGGCCGACCTTTATCAATAGCGAGGGGGCGTAGGAAGGCCTAGCCGCGCGTCGGGGTGCGCCATTTGAGCTTGCCGGTTCGGCACGCCACGCCTGCGTAGATACGCGTGATGCTTTGGCGGGTCAGGTACTGCTTGTAGGTGCGGCAAAATAGGCCGTTTTTGGCGCGGTACGTGGCCAAAGGCTCAACCTGGGTTGAGGTCCCGGTTTTTTTGTCTGTCCAACTGCGGATTTCACCGCGTTTGGCGTTTTCAAGCGCATCTTGCCATGTGCGGATGATGCCGACGCGGACCTTTTTGGGCTCGTCGGTCAGGGACGGGCGCACCGCCGTCAGTTCGCGCACGGTTTCGCCCCTGGTTTTGTGAAAGCTGCGGCGCAGCACATAGCTGTTGATCAGTGGGGCGTAGTACCACGTGTAGGACTGCCACCATTTATTGGTCGAGGAACGACGGTCGCATTTGAGGCGAAAGGTGTCGAATTCGCCGGCCAGCACGCGCACACGCTCCACGCCCTCAACCGCACAAGACCATTTCTGTGAAAATTGGCTGACGCGCTGGGTGGTTTTGCTCACGGAACGGCCTTCGGTTGAAAAGCTCGCCGAGTTGCCGACGCGCAGCGGCCACAGCGCATTGGTCGGCACGCGGGATTCTTTATAATACTCCGCCGTTGCCCCCTCGAGAAAAGGGGCCGGAATGACAAAGTTGCGAAAGTTAACGACCTTGCGCTTCCTTTTATTGATCAAATCGACGGTTTCGCCGTTGGTGCTGAGAACCTGCTCCATCCAACCGTTGGCGTAATAGTACTTGTCGCCGGGCTGTTGTGTGGGCAGTGATGCGGGGGGGAGGTTCAGGTCGGCAGAGGCCAACGCAGAGAAGTACTTCGATTGCGGCGTAGCGCCTGGAACGCAAGCGCTTACCCCCAGACCGATCGACCCGACGAGGCTTAATTTGAGAACGTTGATCTTAATTTTTTTAGCCTGAAGCATGCTCTGCCTATGTGTTTTATGTTCGTGATGTTGTATTGCATTTTTCGCACATACCAGCGGTGACCAAAATCACACAATCTTGCAATTGGGCGATTGTATCAAGCAAGCCTGAATTCAACCTGAATTGTCGCTAAACACCGCAACCAAGCGCCGGGAGGCAAGCCCCCGGCGCTTGGTGATAAATGGCGCGCACCTACATTAAAGCGGTTTTCCGACGCCGTCTTCCAAGATCAAATAACGGGTCTTCCAGGCACCTTCGTCCGTGCGGCACGCCAGTCCGTAGGTGGTTTCGGTTTTGCCGGTGGCGGTGACGTCCTTGCGGTATTCGCGGCAGTATTTACCGGATTTGTCTTGGTACGTACGCACCGGGGTGAACAGCGCAGAACGGTTGCTGTCGGGGTTTTGCCAAGCCAATTCGTTGCCGCTGAGGTTAACTTCAAGGGCCTTATTGAGCGCCGCATCCATAGCGATTTGATCTTGCATCATGGACATGGACGCCAACTGCATGGCTTTTTGCGTGCTGGTTTCGGAATATTGGAAACCGCCGCCAAGACCCAACAGCAGGCCGGCAAACGCTGCGGCCAAGGGAAGGGCTGTGCGCCAATGTGCGGGGTGGCGTGGCGAAAAGGCAACCACGTTATCCTCAGCAGTGGAACCCTCAACAGCCGGCGCGGCTTGGGCCAACGTGGCTGAGATGGCGTCACGCAAATGCTGAGGCACCGGTTCGTGCAGGGTGTCGTTGAAAGCCACCCGGCTCAACGCCGCGATTTCGCGCAGGCGCTCGACAAATTTTTGAGCTTCAAGATCACCACTCAATTTGGCTTCGACTTCACGCGCTGTTTCGGAATCCAGCTCGCCGTCGACGTAAGCGATGAGTGTGCTTTCATCAAGGTTCATCATGGCTGTGCACCTCGTTCCATAGGAGAGAGAGTATTGCTGATGGCGCCATCGCCATGAGCTGATTTGTCCATTATGCGGGTCAGCGCGGTTCGGGCGCGGCCCAAGCGGCTTGTGAGCGTACCCATGGGAATTTCCAGCACTTCGGAGGCTTCCTTGTAAGATAAGCCTTCGACCGACACCAACATGACCACGGCGCGTTGTTCTTCGGGCAGGGTGTAGATAGCGCGACGAACGTTGTCCAAGGTTAGGCTGGCATGAACGGCGTTTTCTCCGTCAAAGGATTGCTCACCTTGGTTCTCTATAACTTCAAGGTGGGCGTTACGCCGCTTCTGGCTGCGGATTTGATCAATGTGCGTGGTTTGAATAATGCGAAACATCCAACTGTCCAGGCGGGTGCCTTGCTCCCATTGATCGATGCGGGTAATGGCCTTTTCGCATGCCGCTTGGACCAGATCATCGGCTTCCGCCCCATGACGGGTCAGGCCGAGGGCAAATCGCCTCAATCGAGGCAAAATGGCGATCAGTTCCTGTTGTGTGCGTGCATCCAAGGCCTTTAAAACCACTTCAATCTAAATCCACGTGAGGACGCTATTATATATGTATGTGCGAAGAAGTCTTTGTCGTGAAAGGGTTGTCGGTTCCGTGTCTTCGCGCGTTCTGTAGAGACAACGACGTGGGTCTGACTTTGATCCCTCAAAAATCGTTTTTTTACTTTTTTTTTGGATGGTGGGATGAAATAAGCGTTTTGTGACGTTATCCGGGCAAGAACGCTGATGAGCGCTTCTGACAGTTTCGATTTGGAAGGATACTAAGGCAATGGCTCAGACATGGATCAAACCGGAAAACCAAGGTTGTGAAACGTCTCGTTTCAACCTTGTGAGCGTTGATTTGAATGATGCTGTTAAAGGTATCGTGCGCAAGCTTGTGCTTGCGGCATCCGTCAGTGTGTTGGCCATGACCTTTGCAATGAGTCCGGTGCACACCAATCCCAATGGTCTTTCATTCGGCCTCACGAAAGCTTTTGCCGACGACGATGGCGGCGGTGATGGCGGCGGCGATAAAGGCGACAGTGGTGACGGCGGCGATGATGGCGGCGACGACGGCGGCGACGACGGCGGCGACGACGGCGGTGATGACGGCGGCGACGGCGGCGGTGATGATGGCGGTGACGGCGGTGATGATGGCGGCGACGACGGCGGTGATGACGGCGGCGACGACAGCGAAGATGCTGGCGATGACGCTAATGACGATGTCGGCGATGACGCCAATGATGATGTCGGCGATGACACCAATGATGACGGCGGCGGTGATGATGGCGGCGCAGGCGGCGCAACAGGCGCTGGAGCTGGCGGCGCAGCAGCTGGTGGCGTCGGTGGTGGCGCAGCAACTGGTGGCGGCGGTGGAGCCGGAACCGGTGGCGCAGCGGGCGCAGCTGGTGGAACGCCGGTCGGCAACCTCGGTGGCTTGACAGGTGTTGGCGCTGGCGCGGAAGCTGGCCTTGTCGGCAATTGGGGCGGCACAGCTGGCGCAACTGGCGGAGCAACTGGCGGAGCAACAGGCGGTGCTACAGGTGGTGCTACAGGTGGCGCAGCAGGTGGCGCAACAGGCGGAGCTACAGGTGGCGCAACAGGCGGAGCTACAGGTGGCGCAACAGGCGGCGCTACAGGCGGCGCTACAGGCGGCGCTACAGGTGGCGCGATTTAAGACATGCGTTTGAGCTTTCGATCAGCCAAACTATTGGCGAAGACCCCCGGCCTTACGGTCGGGGGTCTTTTTTTAACCAAATTTTCCATGCACGCTGCTCTTTTGTATGGCCCTGCAAGGCGATGGGCGACTACACTTGTTGTGCGCTGCGGTGGGGTGTCCGCCGTCGTTTTCCATCTTTTTGGGTAGAGTGATCTAGCTTTGGCGAAGAATATTTTCATTGGTGTCGCGGTTGTTTTGGCTTTGCTGGGCGCGATTGCGATTGTTGGGCCCAGTTTTATCGATTCAAACGCGCTCAAGCGTGAAATCACCGCCCAGGCGCGCGCCGCGACTGGGCGCGACCTCACCATCGGTGGAAATCTGGAAATTCGCATTTTCCCCGCACCGGCGTTGACCGCCAACAACGTCAGCCTGTCCAACGCCGCCGGGACGGAAAGCGCCGATATGGTCAGCCTTAAGGCGGTCGAAGTGCGGGTCGCGTTGATGCCGTTGCTGTCCGGTCAAGTGCAGGTGGAACGCATCCGTTTGCTCAGCCCGGTGGTGAACATCGAAAAATTTACCGATGGCCGCACCAACCTGGAATTCAAACCTGAAGGGCAAACCGAGCCCCCTGCGGCTGCGGTGGATGGCGGCGCGCCATCACAGAACGCCCCTGCACAGGCTCAAAGCGCAGGTTTAGACATCCGTCTCGACAATTTCGAAGTTGTCGACGGCTTGGTGGTCTATCGTGATGCGACGGCGGGTACGGTGGAGCGGGTTGAAAACATCGACGCAACGTTGCGCGCGGGCTCTCTCAATGGTCCATTCGAGGCCCAGGGGCAAGCCCGGGTGCGGGGCGTGCCGTTGGCGTTTGAAGTGTCTCTCGGCCAAATCATCGAACAGCGCACGGTTCCCGTAAACGCCATTTTGAACGCGCCGGGCGGCGCGCGTATCCAAGTCACCGGCGCGGTGCTGGGGTTGGAGGCGGAGCCGCATTATAAAGGCAAGATCAAAGCTTCCGGCGACAATCTGGCGCAGCTTATCGATGCGGTCTCAGCCCCAGGATCAGCGCCAAATCTGCTAGATCAAGACTTTGCCTTAGACAGCGATATTGACGCGTCGGCGACGTCCGTCGCCTTGAGCGAGCTTGAAGTGCAACTGGGTAAAGCGCGGACAACGGGTAATGTTGCGGTCGCGCTGGGCGACGGCATAGAATTTGATGTGCAATTGAAAGCGGCGCGCATCGATGTCGACGCCATGCTGGAAGCTGTGGGAAAGCGACCCCAACGCGCCGTGAGTGCGCAACAGGGCGCTGGGACGGCAGCGGCGGGTACGGCGACAAGCATCGCCCCCACGCCACCCCAAAACGGTGCAAAAGCGACTGATCCGGCGCAAGCGTTCGCGTTTCCCAAGGGCGTGCGCGGAACCGTTCAGATGACGGTTGACGCCGTGACCATCAACGGCGGACTGGTCAGCGACGTACGCTTGGCCGCCGAACTGGCCGATGGCGAGCTGGCGCTGAGCCAACTGCAAGCCATGGCCCCGGGGGTCACGGACGTGGCGCTGTTCGGATTTTTGCGGCCCAAAAACGGCGTGCCCAGCTTTGAAGGCGATGTCGAAGTCATCAGCGCCGATCCGTCTTCGCTGACCGATTGGATCGGCGTGAAGCTGCCCGCAGGCGTTGCCGGACGGGTGAAACGCATCACCTACAAAAGCAAAGTGGTGGCCGACACCAACCAAGTGGTGGTTAGCGCCTTGCAAATCACCGCCGATAAATCGAAATTGACCGGCGGCGTGACTTTGGCGTTGCGCAAGCGTTTGTCGTTCGGCGCAGACCTTGCGCTTGACGCCATCAATTTGGACACCTATGTGAACGGCCAAGGGGCAACGCCGGTTACGACAGGCGCAGCTTCCCCAGCGGCTGTCACTGACAAAAAACCGAGCGAGGCTCCCACGGCGCTTGAGGCCGCACAGGCGTGGGCTGGACTTTCCGTGCTCAATGATTTCGACGCCAATTTGAAAGTTCGCGTCGGGGCGTTGACCCAAGGTGGCAAGACGCTCAAAAACCTGCTGTTTGACGGCACGCTGTATGCGGGTGCGTTGCAGCTGCGCAGCCTTCAGCTTGGCGATTATCAGGGCGCCAATGCGACGCTTTCGGGCGCCTTTAACGGTTTTGGCGCGATCCCGGAAATGTCCAAGGTCAAGGTTGACGCCAAGATTAAGGACGCCGCCAAGTTTGCGGCAAGTTTAGGGGCAGTCGGCGCGCCTAAGGGCCTCAAAACCGTGGTTCTCAACGTCACGGCGGAAGGCTCGTTGCTGAAACCGCGTTTCGACGCCAAGCTCAGCGCGCTCAAAGGCCAGTTCGCCGCCAAAGGCAGTTTCTCTTTGTTGCCTTTCGGGTTTGGCTACAGCGGCGTGGTGAGCGCCCAGCACGGCGATACGCTGGCGCTGCTGAATGCGTTGGATGTCGGCTATGCGCCCACCGGGCCGTTGGGCGCGTTGGATCTCAACGCCCAACTGAACACCGACGGCAAAACCCACAAAATCACCGGATTGAAAAGCACCATCGGCGACACCGCCATCAATGGCGACGTCACCGCGCGCACGGGTGGAACAAAGCCACACGTGACGGCGAACTTGCAAACCGGCGCTTTGATTGTGGATCGCTTTTTGGCCAAGGCGCAAAAAAATGCGTCGCGGACCCAGCCGACGCCGCGTTGGGCGAAGTACCTGAAAAATCCAAACATCGTCCTGGCTTCGTTCGGCCAAGATGAGGTGGCGCAGTCGGCGGTGCGGGCCGACAAACGCTGGTCGCGTGAGCGCTTCGATCTCAGCGCGCTCAACATGGTCGATGGCGAGATGACGTTGAAATCAGACGCCATTCAATTCGGCGCCTATAAGCTAGAGAACGCCGACATTCACGCCACTGTGCAAGACGGCGTGATGAAGGCCGACAAGGTCGCGGGCAACCTGTTCGGCGGCCCGGTTAGCGGTTCCGCCATTGTCCGCGCTAACGGCGCCCCGACCATCGAAACCGACATCAAACTGGATGCGTTGAAAGTCGGCCAAGCGGTGCAGGCGGTGGCGGGCAAGGATTTGGCGTCGGGTATTTTGTCTTTGAATTTGGGCTTCAACGCCACCGGTTTCAGTCCCGCCGACTTGGTCACGTCGCTGAGCGGTGGGGGCAACCTTTCCATCAATGAGCTGGATGTCAAAAAAGGCGGCAAAGGGACCGCGCTTTCGGGCGTGATCGGTTTGGTCGAAGCGATGAACCAACTGTCGTTGGGCGGTGACAAAAAAGGCAAGGGCTTGGCCGATTTGGCGCTGGCGTTCGACATCCAAGACGGCGTCGCCAACGCTCAAAAGATGACGCTCAATTCCGCCATGGGCAATGGCACGGGCGCGGGCAAAGTCGATATCGCCGGTTGGGGCATCGATTTTGCGGGTAACATGACGGTGGAGCCGAATTTGCTCACTAGTTTGCTGTCCAAGGGCCGCATCGGCCGTCAAGAGGTGCCGTTTTCGGTCCGCGGCGCGTTGGACAATCCGGGCATCGATTTGGGTGTGAGCAAAGCGTCCACGGGTAGCGCGACAGGTGGCGTGCAGCAAAAAATCGATCCCTTTAGGAACTTGATCGAAAAGGCGCTTCCAGGGGTCAAACTGCCGCAAAAACCAGCCGCTCAGCCGAGCCAGCCCGTTCAGCCCCAACAGCAAAACGGAACCCTTTTGCCACCGCCGCCGCAAGGTGGAACGGCGCCCGCGCCAACGCAAAAGCCCGGCAAGCCGTCGGCGGAAGACATCATCAAGCAGTTGATGCAGGGCTTATAAACGGCTCAGGCTTTGAGCTGGCTGAGCACAAACACGCGGATGGCGCTGGACAGATTGGTGGTGCGCCCATGGTCGATTTCGGTGATCAGTTTGTTGACCGACTGGCCGCGGTTTTTAGCGATGACGTTCAGCCCATCCCAAAAGGCGTCTTCCAACGACACACTGGTTTGGTGGCCGTTGAGCAAGACCGAATGCTTGCGCATCTTGTAGTCTTGCAGGGAAAGATCGTCATCCATCATCGGGGCTAACCTCAAAACAGGTTGTCGTAAACCATCAACGCCGCGACCGTGATCATCAAGATCCCGGTCGAATGGGTGATCAGTTTATAGGTGCGCTCATTTTTCAGCCACCGCCGCACCGCTTCGGCGGCCAACGCCATCGGCGCCTGCCACAAGGTGTTGATGGTCATCAGCCCCAGCGACAATGCGATCAGTTGGACCGTGACGTCGTCGCGGGTATTATCGACGAAGTTGGGAAACAACGCCAAAAACAGCAAGATCACTTTGGGGTTGAGCAGGTTGCACAACATCGCATCGCGAAAGGCTTTGTGCGCGCTCACCGGCGGTTTGCCGGTCGCGCCGACATGCAGCAAGCCGTGTTCGCGAAAGCTTTGGATGCCGATCCACGCGATGTAAGCCGCCCCGGCCAACGCTACGGTCTTAAACAAAATCGGGTTGGACGCGATCAGCACCGAAATGCCGAATATCGCCAACAGGGTGTGGCCGACCAAGCCCATCTGCACGCCGAACACCGTCGCCAGCCCGACGTTGCGACCGGAACTCAACGCATAACGCAAGATGATCAGGGTGTCCGGCCCCGGCGTCAAAACGATCGCCGATGCAGTGAGCAAAAATGCAGAGTAGGTGGCGAAATCGATGGGAAATTCCATAACTATATCTCGCGCGCAAACGCAGCCATGGCGTCGATGGCCTCGGTCCAGTTTTGCGCTTCGCTCCGCCCTGATTTTTTGCGCGGCTTAAAACCGTGATCGCCGTCTTCCAACCACTGCACGCGGATTGCGTCCGACAACGGGAAGGCGGGGACTTGATCGATTGTGCCAAAGGTGTCGCGGGCGCCTTGCAAAATCAGCGTCGGGGTTTTGATATCCAACAGATGCGCCATGCGGCCTTCCGCTTTTTCCGGCTTGCCCGGCGGGTGGAACGGATAGCCCAGACACACCAGTCCTTTGACCGAAGTCTGCTCGTCTTCCAACTCACGCGCCACCATCGACGCCATGCGTCCGCCCATGGACTTGCCGCCGATGACCAGATCGTCGCGGCCCAGATGGTCGATCACCGCGCGCCACGTTTCCAACAGCACCGGGGCGCGGTTGGGCGGGCGCTTTTTGCCGTCCACCCGGCGCTCATGCATGTAGGGAAATTCAAAGCGCACACAGCGCAAGCCCCGCTCGGCTAAACCCTCAGAAAACGCGACCATGAACGCGCTGTCCATTGGGGCGCCTGCGCCATGAGCCAAGGCGATGGTCACGGGCGCATTATCGGGACCGTCGATGAGCAGGTCGGGTAGGGACATCAGCCGGAATCCTGGCCGTTGATGAGTTTGGCGTTGAAGTCGTTGCCTTTCTTTTTGATTTCTTCGAAGAAATCGTTGCCTTTGTCATCGACGATGATGAAGGCGGGGAAGTTTTCCACCTCGATCTTCCAGATGGCTTCCATGCCGAGCTCTGGATACTCGATACATTCGATGTGCTTGATGGACTTGAAGGCCAATTCCGCCGCCGCGCCGCCGATGGAGCCTAAGTAAAAGCCGCCGTGTTTTTTACAGGCGTCGGTGACGGCTTGGCTGCGGTTGCCTTTGGCCAGCATGACCATCGAGCCGCCGGCTTCTTGGAACTGATCGACGTAGCTGTCCATGCGTCCCGCCGTGGTCGGGCCGAACGAACCGGACGCATAGCCTTCCGGTGTTTTGGCCGGGCCGGCGTAATAGATCGGGTGGTTTTTAATGTAGTCGGGCAGGCCTTGACCGGCGTCGAGGCGTTCCTTGAGCTTGGCGTGGGCCAAGTCGCGCCCGACGATCAGCGATCCGGTGAGGCTGACGCGGGTGCGGATCGGGTGCTTGGAGAGCTCGGCGCGGATGTCGGCCATGGGCTGGTTGAGGTTGATTTCGACCACATCGGGCGACAGCGCCTTTTCGCCGACGTCGGGCATGTACTTGGCCGGGTCCGTTTCCAGTTTTTCGAGGAAAATGCCTTCAGAGGTGATTTTACCCAGCACTTGACGATCCGCCGAACACGATACTCCGACGCCCACCGGGCATGACGCGCCATGGCGCGGCAGACGGATGACGCGCACGTCGTGGCAGAAATACTTGCCGCCGAACTGCGCGCCGATGCCCAAATTCTGGGTCATCTTGAGAATTTCGGCTTCCATGTCTAGGTCGCGGAACGCTTGGCCGTATGAATTGCCTTGGGTCGGCAGACCGTCCAGATAATGCGCCGAAGCCATTTTCACGGTTTTGAGGTTCATTTCCGCCGACAACCCGCCGATGACGATGGCGAGATGATAGGGCGGGCACGCCGCCGTGCCCAATGTGGCGATTTGCGTGCGCAGAAATTCCGCCATCGATTTGGGGTTGAGCAGCGCCGCGGTCTGTTGGTGCAAGAAGGTCTTGTTGGCCGAACCGCCGCCCTTGGCCATGAACATGAACTTGTAGGTGTCGCCGGGTACGGCGCCGATGTCGATCTGGGCGGGTAGGTTGGTGCCGGTGCCGACTTCCTTGAACATCGAAAGCGGCGCCATCTGGCTGTAGCGCAGGTTGTTTTCGGCGTAAGCCTTCATCACGCCTTCGGAAAGCGCTTGTTCGTCGCGTCCGCCGGTCCAGACGTTTTCGCCCTTTTTGCCCATGATGATGGCGGTCCCGGTGTCTTGGCACATGGGCAGTATGCCGCCTGCGGAAATGTTGGCGTTTTTGAGCAGCTCCATGGCGACGAAGCGGTCGTTGGCGGAGGCCTCAGAATCGTCGAGAATGGACGCCAACTGCTTGAGGTGCGCCGGGCGCAACAAGTGCGAGGTGTCGCGCAGCGCGGTCGAAGCCAGCAGGCTCAAGCCTTCAGGTTCGATCTCCAAGATGGTGCGCCCCGCCACATTGTGGGTCGAGACGTGGTCGCTGGTCAGCAGCCGGTATTCGGTCTGATCGGGGCCGAAGGCGAAAAGTTCGTGAAAGGTCGGGTCGCTAATAGGTTCGCTCATGAAAAAAGTCTCTCAACTGGGGAGGCTGAAAAGGACTTAATTTGTAACGCGCCCAGCGGGTGGGAGCCAGATGGAATTTGCAGGAAGGGGAATTCTTATTTTTTGCGAAACGCGTCCAGGGTGATGACTTCACCGGTTTTATGATCGTCATCGTCGGAAGAGCTGCTGCGATCGTCTTGGTTGGAGCGGCTGCGCGATTCTTCAAAATAGTCGAGATGGCGGGCGTCGTAATCTTCGACGTCGTCATCGTCATAGTCACCCTCGTCCTCTGCGCCGAGCGGCAGCATTTTCAGCTGTAAGGCGAAGTTTACAGACGGGTCGGCGAACGAGATCACCGATGCATAGGGCACGACGAGGTTTTCTTTCTGCCCGCCGAAGCTGAGCGTGATTGAAAACGCATCATCGCCCGCAGTCAGGTTTTCAAATTGGTGCTGCATCACGATGGTCATGTCGTTGGGGTGCTGAGCGCGCAGACGCGCCGGGATCACGACCCCGTTGTCCTGGGTCAGGAACGAAATATAAAAGTGATGGTCGCCGGGCAGGCCATGGTCCGAGACATGGGCAATCGTCTTTTGGATGACGCTGCGCAGCGCCTCCTCAACCCAAATGTCGTAACGAAGTGTCTCTTCGGTCATATGATCCTGCGTCTTTCCGTGCCGTGCTTAAATAAACTGTACTGCTCAATAAGGCGCGCCAAACGCGGCGCTGTGATTAAGTGGGGGGCTTCTGTTGCCAGGTGCCCCCCGAACCCCGTGGTTGCTTAGCTGTTAAGCGGCAACCGCAAATGCTACGTCATTATCGTTGGCATTTGTAAAAGTAGCCCGATACGGTGGTACTATGCCGGGCGAAAGTCAGACCTTTACCACGCTCGTCGATCCTGTTTCGCCCCCATACCGTCCGACGCGCCCGAAACTCAAGTGAAGTTTCAAGCTCGCCGGAAAGATTTGGTGGAGGCGCCGGGTACCGCCCCCGGGTCCGAAACGCTTATTCTGAAAAACGTTTATCGCCATAGTCGGTTGCCCGACAGTTCAAATATAGGCTGCTCGGCGTGTGATTGCAAAGGCTGCGGTGCACAATCGTTGAATAATACAAAATGATGATCGTTTTGGACTTTTCCACAATATATAGTGTGTGGCGCCGTTGAGGACGGCAAATTTATGCTAAGATGCCGCGGTCGAATCGCGCCTTCCCCTTTCAGGAAGCCTATGCGAAGGAGACAACCTTAGGGGCACAGTTCGGGGGACCGCAAGCAGATGGCGGACATCTTCATCGTTGACGATCAAGGGCCGGAAGCCACGGCCATGTTGCAAGCGCTGTATTCGCGCTCTGACGAAAGCGCGCGCACGCACTTGGAAATGGTCAAAGAACGCGGTTCAGCCAAGTTCATGGAAAGCTACTATGTGGGTTATGGCCATGCGTCGATTGGCGATTGCGGCACCACCACTTTGTTTGTCGAAGGTCTGTCGATTCTGGCGTGCAAAGCGGTGCAGGACAATCCGCTTTACAGTGGGCAGGAAAGTTCGACCCGCTATATCGATTTTTCCAAACAACCGATCATCGACCCCATCGCCACGGACGCCAGCAAAGCGATCTTGGATAAGTGGATGGACTTCTATCTGGGGGCGCTGGACCCTCTGGAGGCCTATCTGAAAGAACAATTCCCCATCGGTGAGGGCGAAAAAGAACGCGTGTGGCAAAACGCTATCAAAGCGCGCAGCTTCGATATTTTGCGTGGTTTCTTGCCCGCTGGCATCACCTCGCAATTGGCGTGGACCACCAATTTGCGCCAAGCCGCCGATAAGCTGCACCTGATGCGCCATCATCCCTTGGCCGAAGTGCGCGATATCGCCGACGGCTGCTTGGCCCAACTGCGCAAAAACTACCCCAGCAGCTTCGGCCACAAAGATTATCCCGAAACCGAGGCCTATCTGGCCCGCACCGCGTCGAAAACCAATTATCTGGACGCCGATTTCTTCGACGCCGATCAGCCCGATTTGAGCTTTTCCACCACTGTCGACAACGCGACGCTGGAAGCCAAAGAGCTGGATGTGATCGAAGGCCGGCCGTCGCGCACCAATTTGCCGCGCTATCTGGACGGTTACGGCCAGTACACCTGCACCTTTGACCTCGATTACGGGTCGTACCGCGATTTGCAGCGTCACCGCAACGGCATCTGTCGCATTCCGCTGTTGACCGGAGAACGCGGCTTTCATGCGTGGTATCTCGATGAGCTTCCGGATGACCTACGTCCGCAAGCCGAAGCCTTGGTGGCCGAGCTGTACGCGGCGATCGACGCCCTGGATGCGCGCGCCGAGGACAAACAATATCTTTATCCATTGGGCGCGAAAGTCCGCTGCCAGACGGTCTACACCTTGGCGCAAATGATCTATGTGATTGAGTTGCGCTCACAAAATACGGTGCATTCAACGCTGCGCGAGGTGATGCATTGGATGCACGGCGAACTGCGCAGCCATCATCCGCGCTTGACCCTGCACACCGATTTGGCGGCGTCAAAATTCGACGTCAAACGCGGCGCCCAAACCATCGTCAAGCGTGATCAGATGGACGCCTGAACGTTCGTCCAGCCTCATACGGTGCTAAAATTTAACCCTACTTCCTATTGGGGATTGCGTTTTTTCGCGGATAGGTTCAGTTTTATTTCGTCGACACAGTTGAATGTGAGGCGCGGTGCAACGTGTCCATATCCGTGCGAAAGGGCAATAAATCTGTGAATTCCCAGAAAAAACTGTTTTCTGCTGAGCGTCGCTTGATGAAAGAGCGCGGTGAGACCATTCCGGCTTACGCGCCATCGCCCGCGCCAGCGATTCATACCCAAGAGGTTCTCAGCGCCATCGCCGAGATCAAGACGATGATCGAAGGCTTGGGCGCGAAGACCACGACGGCGGTCAATGAGCCTGGCCCGGAAATGTCCGTTTTGCGCGGCCAGCTGCACGATCTGAAGACCTCCATCGATAAAACCAAAGCTGAAATCGCCGCCATTCACAAGCCCGGCGAGCAGGAAGACAAATTCATCACCGCGGCCATGGAGTTGGGCGCGATCGTTGAGGCCACTGAAGTTGCGACCAACAACATTTTGGGCGCCGCCGAAGACATTCAAGATCATGCGCAAAGCATTCGCGAACGCATCACCGACACCAAATCTCACGATCATCTGAAAGCCATCGACGATCTGGTGATTAAGATTTTCGAGAATTGCAATTTTCAAGACATCACCGGTCAGCGCACCGGCAAGGTGGTCAAAACCATCAATTACTTGGAAGAACGCATCCTCACCATGATCAACATCTGGGGCGAGGAAGACTTCGAAGGGATCGAGCTGTCCGAAGATCAGCGTTCAGAGGATGAAAAACTGCTTGAAGGCCCGCAGCTCGAAGGCTCCGGAATTTCCCAAGATGACATCGATTCTCTGTTCGATTAAATAATCTTAGGGCAGGACGATTTCCACGCGGCGGTTTTTCGGCTCAAACTTGCCGTCGTCTGTGGGCACCAAAAGGGTGGTTTCGCCTTTGGCTTTCACGGCAATCTCTTTAGCGTCGAAACCCAGCGCAACGAATGCGGCTTTAACCGCATCGGCGCGGCGTTTAGATAAATCAATATTGTAGGCTTCGTCGCCGGACCGATCCGTATGTCCGGTCAAGATCAGGCGTGTGATGCTCATGGCGCGGGCGTTGGCGGCGACCTTTTCAATGATTTCGACGCCTTCGCGCGTGACGTCGGCCTTGTTCAATACAAAATGCACTATGTAGGTGTCCGGCAATGTCCGCGAGGGTAAGGTGGCCTGTTGCCCGTCTTGGGGCGTTTCGGGTTCAGATGGCCCTGCGGCTGCGGTGTTCAACGACTGCACTTCATCGCCCAAGGCGGTCTCACCTTGTTGTTCAATGCCGCCTTGTTCATTCGAAACGCCGAAATTAAAGCGCAGCCCAGCCAAAACGCTGTGGGTTGAGAGCTTCATCGACGTCGCGGTTCCGGCGGCGGTGGTAAAGTCGGCGTCGCCGGTGGTGAAGTAGCGGTAATCGGTAAATAGGTCGACCTGTTCGTTCAAACGGAAGCTGGCCCCGGCGAGAAGCTGAAGCGCGCCGACGGTGTCTGATCCATTGACGGTCGACCCGCCAAATGGCGATGCGCCGTTCAGATCAACCTTGGCCAATCCGACGCCTGCACCGATGTAGGGCTGTACGGGGCCGACCATATCCAGATCGACAAGCGCGTTGCCCATCAAGCTGGTGGCCAGCGCTTCGCCCTGCGCGGCGGTTCCCGAAACTGTGGAAAGATCGAGCGCGCGCCGCGCGGCTTCCGCTTCACCGCGCCAATGAATGTCGTTGCTTTGAAAGCGACCGCCAAAGAACGCAGCGCCCATGTTTCCAGCGTCGAACTCGACAGCGCCGCCGCTGGTCCCGCTGGCGGCGCTATTTGGGCCTTTGACGACGCCGAGCGCTGCGCCGGCATAGAGATCGAGATGATCTGCGGCGATGGCCGATGTGCCGCAGCACAAGATGGCGGTGAGGAAGGCGAAGGTGGGGATGGGGCGAGACATGATGTGGGGCATGGGGAGGTGCGCTTGTTGTGTCGGACGAAGCCTTGACGTGGACTGGATTTAGTAAGCCGACTGTGGCGCGTTTTTTTGAATATTTTGTTAAGGGGCGCCGCGATTGCGCGCCGACCCCTGGCCGATTGGCGCAAGCCCTCGATGGCAATTAAGAGAGGCAGAGCAAAAAACGCGAGATTTTTGTTCTCATTTGTGTTTATGATGTGTCAGAAGTTGGGAGCTTTTATGCGCATACATACTTTTCGCGCCAGCCTGAGTGGGCTTGCAAAGCAGGTTATCTGTGCAAGCGTGGTCTCAGGCGTTATGTTGGGGGCAACCTCGGTCAAGGCCGAGGTTTGCGCCAATACGGCTGCGCGCAAGGCGTTGGAAATGCGCGTTTTGCAAAGTGAATTGATGGTTTCCGCGCTGACATGCGGGCAAAGGTCCCATTACAATTCCTTCGTCACCGCTTTCAAACCCTATCTCAAAAAGCAAGGCACGCAGTTGCGTGCTTTCTTCGCCGCCGCCTACGGCTCCAAGTTGGGACCCAAAAAACTCAACAAAACCGTGACGCGTCTGGCCAATATGGCCTCGCAGAACAGCTTGAGCGGTGGAACCGAAGCTTATTGCAAGGCTGCTGAGACGCGTTTCAAGATGGCGTTAAAAAGCACCCATAAAGATCTGGCGCTGATGGCCCACGCCAATCCTCACGCCAATGCGCATGGTTATAAAACCTGCGTCGAAGTGGCAAATCGTAATGTTGCCGAAGGCGATGTGTCGACCTCTCAAGGCGTGAACTGAACCCACTTTCCGGCATCTTAGCCGCTATTTTTTAACGATTTTGCTCAACAAAAAAGCCACGACCCATATAGGCCGTGGCTTTGTTTTGTATGTGTTTTATGCCGGGGTATAAACCACGGGGCATAAAGCATGGGGTTTAAGGCAGCACGATTTCCACGCGGCGGTTTTGCGGTTCACGCACGCCGTCGTCGGTGGGCACCAACGGGTCGGTTTCACCTTTGGCGATGACGCCGATTTCTCCAGCGCCGAAGCCCAAGGCTTCAAACTGTGCGCGCACGGCGTCGCCGCGATGTTTGGACAGTTTGAGGTTATAGGCGTTGGTGCCGGAACGATCAGCGTGGCCGGTCAGAACCATGCGCACTTGGCCCATCTGTTTGGCGTTGGCGGCGGCGGTTTTGATGATCGCTGCGGCTTCTGCGGTGATGGTGGATTTGTCCCAATCGAAGAATACGATGTAGTTGCGCGGCAGTTGCGGCGCAGCTACGGGTTCAGGCATCGGGGCCGGCGTTGGCGCGGGCGCCGGTTGGGCTATAGGTTGCGCCATCGCCACGGGTTCGGGCTTGGCAGGGGGCTTGGGGGCGCCAAAGCTGAAGCGCAGGCCGACCATCACCGAATGGGCATCGACATCGAACGACGCAGTGTTGCCCGCCACGGTGCGCATATCGAGATTGCGGGTGGTGAAGTAGCGATAATCGGCGAACAGGTCGAGGTTGGTGTCCAGCTCATAGCTGGCGCCGGCGATGGCTTGCATCGCCAATCCGGTGTCGCTGTCGTCGATGGACGACGCGCCGAAGGGGGAGGCGTTGTCGAAGTTGACCCGCCCGGCGCCCACGCCGACGCCCAAGTAGGGGGTGAAGCGGCTGTCGATATTAAAATCGTAAAGCACATTGCCCATCAAGCTGGTGGCGCTGAGATCGCCGCTGGCGTTTGCGCCGGCAACTTTGTCTAAGCCGACCGCCCGGCGCGCCAGTTCGATTTCCGTGCGCCAGGGGCTGGCGTAATCGTAACCCAGCGCCAATGCGCCCGCGTAACCGTTGTCGAACTGGACCTTGCGGCTGGCGGTGTCGCTGACGGTGGTCGATGGCGCATCGACCAGACCCACAGCGCCACTGACGTAAAGACCTGCGTCCTGCGCCAGTGCAGCATTGAACGTTGTCGCCAATACGGCGATGGCGAACGTGGTGAGGAACGGCTTATAAGAAACGGTCATTATTTTTCCCGGTTGGCGCTAAATCTTCAGTTGAGCTGGATTACTCACATCAGGATATGCGATCGCATAATACGCCTGATTCTCAAGAGTTCACAGGGTTTTTATACGTGTATGCACAAAAAAAGGCGCTCCTGATGGAGCGCCTTTTTCAGAGATGTTTTACGGACTGCTTTACTGGACGATTTTCGGCATTTTAGCCGCTTTGGCTTCCAGTTTTTCGCAAGCCTTGTTCCACATGGTCGCGGCAATGGCTTTGTACGCCTTGGCGTGTTCGCCATCGGGGGTGTGGTCGACGATCGGATGGCCGCTGTCAGACGTTTCACGAATGGTGATGTCGAGCGGGATTTCGCCCAAGAAGTCCATCTGCAACAGGTCTGCTTCTTCCTTCGCGCCGCCATGGCTGAACACATCGGTGCGTTCGCCGCAGTGCGGGCATTTGAAGTAGCTCATGTTTTCGACGATGCCCAAAACCGGCACATCGACCTGACGGAACATGTTCAGACCCTTACGCGCATCCAAAAGCGCGATGTCTTGCGGGGTGGACACGATCACGGCGCCGGTCAGAGGAACCTGCTGGGACATGGTCAATTGCACGTCGCCGGTGCCTGGCGGCATATCGATCATCAACACGTCCAGATCGCCCCAGTTCACGTCGCGCATCATCTGCACCAGAGCTGTTTGAGCCATTGGGCCGCGCCAGATAACGGGGGTTTCTTCTTCGACCAAGAAGCCCATGGACATACATTTGATGCCGTGGCCTTCCATGGGATCGATCCGCTGACCGTCGGATGAGGACGGCTCGCCGGTGATGCCGAGCATACGCGGCATCGATGGGCCGTAGATGTCAGCGTCCAAAAGGCCGACTTTGAGGCCTTGATCGCGCAGCGCCAGCGCCAAGTTCACGGTGGTGGTGGATTTGCCCACGCCGCCTTTGCCTGATGCAACGGCGATGATGGCCTTGACACCCGGCAGCAACGGGCCTTCGGCTGGTTGCGGGGCTTTTTGACCGCCTTGGGGGGCGCCTGCGGCCGCTTGGCCGCCTTCGTTTTCAGCGGTCAAAACGACGGTTGCGGACAGAACGCCGTCCAAGGCGTGAACCTTTTCTTCGGCTTCTTTGCGGATCGGTTCTGCGGCTGCGCCGACCGACGGCGGAACCACAATGGCGAAAATGACATGGCCGTCTTGGACTTGAAGGCCCTGGACCATACCTTTTTCAACAATATTTTGATCGCCGTCCATAATGGCGGCGAGAGTTTCGAGAATTTTTTCTTCATTAATCTGCGACATGGTTGAAATCTCCGAAAACGAGCAGATATCCCTGTTGAGGTTGCCTCGCGACTGCGTTATTGCCTGTTGGCGTTGCGTGGCCCGGCGGGCTAGCCTATAAGCGTTACGATCCCTGATATAGGGTGTCGTATTAGAAAATCAAAATATAATTGACCCATGCGGGTGAATCTTATCCGCATTTGTCAATTTCATAACGGACCTGAAGGAAACATAGCGTATGGCTTGGAAACCTCAAGGTGGAGGCGGACCATGGGGCAACGGCGGCGGCAACGGCGGCGGACCCTGGGGTGGCGGCGGCGGATCCGCCGGTGGCGGCAATCAGCCCCCTGATATCGAAGAAATGCTGCGCCGTTCGCAGGATAATTTTAAGAATTTCATGCCCGGCGGGTTTGGATCGGGCCGCGCGATTGCGTTGGCCGTTCTGGCGGCTTTTGCGCTTTGGATGATCAGCGGCACGTTCCGCGTCGATGCAGGTCATCAGGGCGTGGTGATGTTGTTTGGCAAACACGTGCCAGGCGAGAACGCTACGCCGGGTCTGCATTGGTACTTCCCGGCGCCCATCGGCAAGGTTTTGACGCCCAACGTTGAAGCCGTGCGCCGCATTGACGTCGGTTTTCGCGCCGCTGGCGACACCGCAGCCGCATTCGGCCGCGGGGCAAGCGTCGGTCGCGACGTTCTCGAAGAAAGCCTGATGCTGACCCAAGATCAAAACATCATCGATGTGGATTTCACGGTGCAGTGGAAGATTAAGGATGCGGGACAGTATCTGTTCAACATTCGCGACCCGGAAGTGACCGTGAAGTTGGCCGCCGAAAGCGCGATGCGCGAAGTCATCGGTCAGACCGATCTGGAAAAAGCTTTGACCAGCGATCGTGAACTTGTCGCCGACAACTCGCGTAATTTGTTGCAGGACATTCTCGACAAATACAATTCGGGCATCACGATTATTCAGGTGCAGTTGCTCAAAGGCGATCCGCCTGCGCAGGTCATTGACGCGTTCAACGACGTGCAGTCCGCGCGTCAGGATTTGGACCGCTTGAAGAACGAAGCCCAGGCTTACGCCAACAAAATCGTTCCGACAGCCGAAGGTCAAGCGGCCAAAATGGTGCAGCAGGCTGAAGCCTATAAGGAACAGGTGTCCAAGGAAGCCGAAGGTGAAGCCAAGCGTTTCTTGTCGGTTTACGAAAGCTACAAGGTGGCCAAGGACGTCACCACCCAGCGCCTGTATCTGGAAGCGATGGAAGAGATCATGACAAATTCCAACAAGGTGATCTTGGATCAAAACGGCGGTGGCGTGGTGCCTTATCTGGCATTGCCTGAGCTGCAGAAAAAGTCGGGAGGCCAGAAATGAGCAAGACATTCACAGTGGTTCTCGGCGTTATCGTTTTGGCCATCGGCATCGTAGGTTCGTCCGCGTTGTTTACGGTGTCCCAAACCGAACAGGCCCTGGTCATGCAGTTTGGCGATCCCAAAGGCGTCATCCGCGAACCCGGCCTGCATGTCAAAACGCCATTCCTTCAGAATGTGGTTTATTTTGACAACCGGGTTTTGGATCTGGACCCGCCTGCGGGGCAAGTGATCTTGTCGGACCAAAAGCGCATCAATGTGGACGCGTTCGCGCGTTACCGCATCACCGATCCGCTGCGGTTCTTTCAAGCGCTTCGCACCGAAGCGGCGTTTCGCGACCAAGTGGGCCGCATCCTGAATTCCAGTGTGCGTAACTCCATGGCGCGTAACTCGCTTAGCGAATTGCTATCCGATAAACGCGACGACATCATGCGTGAAATTCAAACCCGTTTGGCGACGGAAACCAAGGATTACGGGATTGAGATCGTCGATGTCCGCATCGGTCGCACCGACTTGCCACCGGAAATTTCGCAAAACGTCTACAACCGTATGCGTTCCGAGCGTGTCAAAGAAGCCAACCAGCTTCGCGCCGATGGCGGTAAAGCGAAGTTGACCATCGAGTCTCAGGCTGATCGCAAAAAGACCGTGATCATCGCCGAAGCCCAACGTCAGTCGCAGATTTTGCGCGGTGAAGGCGACGCGGCGCGCAACACCTTGTTGGGTGCGGCGTACGGTCAGGACCCGGAATTCTTCGCCTTCTATCGTTCAATGACGGCGTATCGTTCGTCTTTGGCCGGTGGCGACACCAACTTGGTGCTGTCGCCTGACAGCGACTTTTTCCGCTTCTTCGGTGATCAAACCGGCAAGCAGAAGTAGGCGCACAGGCGTTCCACACTCAACTTTTGGCAACGGCCCGTTCCTTTTTGAGGGCGGGCCGTTCGCTTTTGGGGAGCAATTTTTATGAATCATTTGCTTGCGGCTTTTGGCTTGGTGTTGGTCATTGAAGGGGCGCTTTACGCCCTGTTTCCCGATTTCATGCGCCGCGCCATGGCGACGATGCTGAGTATGGAAGAAATGCAAATTCGCATCAGCGCAGTGGTTTCTGCGGTTGTGGGCTTGGCGCTGGTGTGGCTGGCTTTAGCCTAAATGAACAACGCCCACGCTAAATAATCATGTTATCAACAGGCTTTCGCCATACTTCTTCCCAAATTGGTCACTATATGTTGATCTAGTATCTCGGGATGCCTCATTGAGCCCTTAACCCAAATTGATCGATTTCACAGATGAAAAGCCAAATGATGAAACATCGTTCCCAAACCCAAGGTTCCCAAGTGTTGGCTCCTGTTGGGGCCTCACGTTTTTTAACCCTTCTGTTCGCTTCGTTGGCGGCGGTTGTGCTGTTGCTTCAGCCGATTTCCGCAAACGCCAAGGGCGCGCCGGAAAGTTTTGCTGACCTGGCCGATAAGCTGCTGCCCGCCGTGGTCAACGTTTCGACCACCCAGGTGATTGAGGGCAAGGCGTCGATGCCCGACATGCCGCAGTTCCCGCCGGGATCGCCATTCGAGGATTTCTTTAAAGACTTCTTCGACAAAAACGGCGGGGGTCAGCATCCGCAAAAACGTAAAGCGACCTCGCTGGGGTCCGGTTTCATCATCGATTATCTGAAAAACGGCGACGCCTACGTGGTGACCAACAACCACGTGGTCGAGGGTGCGGATGAAGTTTCCGTAATCTTGCAAGACGACACGCGATTGAAAGCCGAAATCGTCGGTCGCGACGCCAAATCGGATTTGGCGGTTTTGAAAGTACACACCGATCGCACGTTGCCCTCAGTCGGATTCGGCGATAGTTCCGCGTCGCGCGTTGGCGATTGGGTGGTGGCCATCGGCAACCCGTTCGGACTTGGCGGCACTGTCACGGCGGGCATCATTTCGGCGCGTGGCCGCGATATCAACGCCGGCCCTTATGACGACTTCATTCAGACCGATGCGTCGATCAACCGGGGCAATTCCGGTGGACCGATGTTTAACATGGATGGGGACGTCATCGGCATCAACACCGCGATCTACTCGCCGTCGGGTGGCAGCGTCGGCATTGGTTTCGCCATTCCGTCCAACGCCGCCCAAGAAGTGATCAAGCAACTGATCCAGCACGGTCAAGTGAGTCGCGGTTGGTTGGGTGTGCACATCCAGGTGGTTACCGAATCGATCGCCGAAACATTGGGTCTGAAAAAGGCCGAAGGCGCACTGGTCGCCAGCGTGATCGAAGACGGTCCCGCCGCCAAAGCCGGCATCAAGGCGCGTGACGTGATCTTGGAATTCGACGGCAAGCACGTCAATGAAATGCGCAAGTTGCCGCGCATCGTCGCATCGACGCCGGTGGAAAAAGCCGTCAGCGTTAAAGTCTGGCGTGACGGCAAAATCAAAATGCTCAGCGTGATGATCGGTCGTCTTGACGATAAAGAGATTGTCGCCAGCGCTGAAGGCGCGTCTCAGCCCAAATCGGCGGAGCATGTCTTAAGCGAACTGGGCCTGACGGTTTCGCCCGCAACCCCGGACGTGCTGCAACGCTTTGACTTGGCCGACGGTGTGGACAGTCTGGTGATCACCGATGTCGACGCCGACAGCGCAGCCTACGAAGAAGGCATCCGCGCGGGTGACCTGCTCACCGAAGTGAACCAGAAAAAGGTTACTTCGCCGAAAGAGGCTGAGAAGCTGGTCAAAGAGGCCAAGAAAGACGGCAAGCGTTCGGTCTTGTTGTTGATCGAAGGCCAGTCCGGGTTCCGTTTCGTCGCGGTGAAGCTGCGCTAAACGAACGCCAAGACGCAAACTGCAAAAAGCCCCGTCCATAGCGGCGGGGCTTTTCGTATGAGGTGTTGAATTTTACTGCGCGGCTCTCAACGTTGTCGCGAACGCATAATTGTTTTTGCCGTCGCTTTTGACGTCGTACATGGCGTTGTCGGCATGTTTTAAGACGGTTTCGGCATTGAGGCCGTGATCGGGGTAAAACGCAATGCCGATGCTGGCCCCGACATGGGCGGCGTGGCCACTCAAATCGAACGGTTCGCTGAGTGCGCGTAAGACCTTGTTGGCGACCGCGATGCTGTCTTCGGCCGTATTGAGATCGCTGAGCACCAAGACAAATTCATCGCCGCCAAAGCGTGCGGCGGTATCGGCGTCGCGGATGCAGTCCGTTAGGCGCATGGCGGCTTCTCTGAGCACCAAGTCGCCGTTGTCGTGTCCCAAAGTGTCATTGATGGGCTTGAAGCCATCCAGGTCCAAGAACATCACCGCACATTTGGTTTTATTGCGTTTGGCGCGCGCGATGGCGTTGTCCAAGCGATCCATCATCAAGGATCGGTTCGGCAGGTCGGTCAGGCCGTCGTGGGTGGCGACGTGACGCAGCATCTCTTCGGCGCGGCGGCGCTCAGACACTTCGTCTTGCAGGGCGCGGGTGCGTTCTTCCACCCGCTGTTCCAAGTTCTCGATGGACTGGCGCAACGCGGTGACGGCGCGGTTGTGGCGCGTAATGTCGCGCGCTTCGATCATGAAGTTTTTGCCCCGGCCGTTGTCGAGGATGGTGATGCCGATCTCCGCATCGATCTGATTTTTGCTGAGATCGACGAAGCGCACCGGGATCAACATGTCTTCATCCACCAGTTCGCGGATGTCGCCGCTAAAGATGTCTTTGTAGTTGGCGTGCAGGAAGGTCTCTAGGGGCTGTCCGACGACCTCGTCGTTGTATGCGGCCTTGAGCATTTTCATGCCCGCGTCGTTGATGTAGGTGATCAACCCATCGTTCATCACGCAAATGAGGTCCAGTGCGCTGTCGACCAATTTGCGAAAGCGTGCTTGGCTTTCCTGGATCGCATCGGTCAGTTCCACTTGGCGGGTGATGTTTTCACCCATAACGATATGCGTCTTATCGCCCAGATCGGGCATGCTCACCACTTTGATCCGCAGGCTCATCAATTTACCGCTAACGCTTTTGATGCGCATCGGGGTGGCTTCGGGTTCATCGGCCATGACGGCGATGATGTCTTCGATGGTCGCGGCGAAGTCGTCGCAAATCAAACTTTGAAAAAGCAGTCCGATCAGCGCTTCGGGGCTGTTTGCATCGAGTATGGCCAGGCCGGCCGTGTTGACGTGGCGGATTTTTCCGTCGATGCACACGCACACCAGATCCGAAAGTGAATCCAGAACGCCGGACATGGCCATAGGCGACATCTCTTGCAAGACATTCGGCGTTTGGGAAACGAATTGGGCCGTGCGGGGGGTGTCGCGCACGGGCGGCGTAGGGGCATCGTTCATAGCTTCAGGGTTATCCCTTTGTGAGCACATGTATTTTTTGTTTTATCTGCCGCATGAAACGCCCGCCCCCAGGCGTCTTTGCAGCGAAGGGGGTTTTATTTACATCTTTTTTTTGTTTGAAACAAGTCGATAACCATGTCGCCACCGGGGGGGCGATTTACGTGGTGGAAAAATGCGTCAGAGAAGTCGATAATGCCTTCCGAAATGCTCCATGATATTGAAAGAGGGGAAATTCATGTCCGACAGCATTAAATATTTGCTCACCGAAGATCGCATGCCTAAACGCTGGTACAACCTGATGGCCGATCTGCCTGAAGCGCCGCCCGCCGTGCTGCACCCCGGCACCGGCCAGCCGGTTGGCCCGGACGATCTGGCGCCGCTGTTTCCGATGGCGTTGATCGCCCAAGAGGTCACCCAAGAACGCGAAGTCGAAATCCCCGAACCGGTGCGCGATATTTATCGCCAGTGGCGGCCGTCGCCGTTGTTTCGCGCCCGCAAGCTGGAAAAGGCTTTGGATACCCCGGCGAAGATTTATTACAAGTACGAAGGCGTCAGCCCGACCGGCAGCCACAAACCCAACACCGCCGTGCCACAGGCTTTTTACAACAAAGAAGAAGGCACCAAACGCCTCACCACAGAAACGGGCGCAGGCCAATGGGGCTCGTCGATTGCCTACGCCGGGCAGTACTTCGGTCTGGAAGTCGACGTCTATATGGTCAAGGTCAGCTATCAGCAAAAACCATATCGCCGCGCCTTGATGCAGACCTTCGGCGCGCGTTGCGTGGCCAGCCCGTCCAATGAAACCAATTCCGGGCGCGCCGTGCTGGCCGAACATCCCGACAGCACCGGATCGCTGGGCATCGCCATTTCCGAAGCGGTCGAAATGGCCGCCGGGCGCGATGACACCAAGTACGCGCTGGGCAGTGTGCTCAACCACGTGCTTTTGCACCAGTCGGTGATCGGCTTGGAAGCGATGGAACAGATGGACATGGCGGGCGACGATCCCGACATCGTCATCGGCTGTGCGGGCGGTGGTTCCAACCTCGCCGGATTGGCGTTCCCCTACATCGGGCGCAATCTGCGCGAAGGCAAAAAGACCCGCATCATCGCCGCCGAACCGGCCTCGTGCCCGACGTTGACGCGCGGCACGTTCGCCTATGACTTCGGCGACACCGCCAGCCTCACGCCGTTGGTGAAGATGTACACGCTGGGCTCCAGCTTCGTGCCGTCGCCGATTCACGCGGGCGGCTTGCGCTATCATGGCATGGCGCCGCTGCTCAGCCACGCCTATGAGCTCGGTCTGATGGAGGCCCGCGCCTACGCCCAGACCGAATGCTTCATCGCCGGGGTGACGTTCGCCAAGGCTGAAGGTATCGTGCCCGCGCCGGAAAGCACCCACGCGGTCAAAGCCGCCATCGACGAAGCGCTCAAGTGCAAGGAAAGCGGCGAGAGCAAGACCATCTTGTTCAATCTGTCCGGCCACGGCTACTTCGACATGCAAGCCTACACCGACTTCTTCGACGGCAAACTCACCGACGAACCCTACGACGAAGCGATGCTGGCGAAGTCGCTGGAAGGCCTGCCGGACGTGGCGGCGGAGTAGTTCTGCACGGTCCAAGCCATCAACCGTATGTGAGGGAGCTATCGCTTTATGCGTTGGCTCCCTTTGCATTGGGCAACACTTTAGGAGCTCTCGAAAGCACGCTGTACAGTCGAACTCTCCCTATAATTGGGCGGACTCGAATCTCACGTCACAGCGCGCGCACATATACGGCATACTACAGAAATGATAATATCCCTTTAGGTGACCTTTGTTTGCTTAACTTAAGCTAGGAACTCGCTGTGGTGCTGGAACTTATCAAGGGCGTCGGGCTTCTGTTATCTCTTAGCCTATTGCAAAGTATAATTCGTCGCCAATGGCACCTAAGCGTCCCCGTCTTGCATGTTCTGTCAGGTTTACTGTTCGGGTCCATCTGCGTTATTGGGATGATGAGCCCACTTGAGCTGGTGCCAGGTGTTATATTTGACGCCCGTTCTGTCATCTTGAGCATGTCTGGGCTTTTTGGCGGTCCAATCGTTGCTGGTATTGGCGCTGCGATATCAGGTGGTTATCGTTATTGGATCGGCGGAGATGGGGTTTATGTCGGTATAGCGACGATCGTTTTATGCGCTTCGCTTGGACTGGTATTTAGGTATTTCGTAAAAAGAAATTGGGTGAAAATCGGCTTTATTGAACTTCTTGTTTTTGGGGTGGTGGTTCATGTTGCTGAGGTCCTTCTGTTCACACAACTGCCAGCGGATGTTGCTCAAAAGGTGATGAGCGATGTCGCTGTTCCGCTGATCCTTACATTTAGCCCTGCGATTGTGTTTTTAGGCCTCCTTCTACAAGACATTGAAAATAGACTGCTTACTGATCAAGCTCTTAGAGAGAGTGAGCAACACAAAAGAAGTATTTTGGATGCGCTGCCGGACCTCATCTGGTTGAAAGATGTAAATGGCGCATACTTGGCCTGCAACCCGATGTTTGAACGGTTTTTTGGCGCAAAAGAATCAGAAATCCGTGGCAAGACAGATTATGATTTTGTGGATACCGAACTCGCCGATGCTTTCCGGTTTCACGATATGGCGGCCATCAAATCTGATCGTCCCACCCGTAATGAAGAGGAAATTATTTTTGCCGATGATGGCCGAAAGGCCCTGATGGATACGATAAAAACTCCGCTCAAGAATGCTGATGGCGAGGTTGTTGGGGTTCTTGGCGTTGCTCGTGATATAACCGAAATAAGGGATATGGAAGAGCGGTTGCGTCATTCATACAAGATGGATGCAGTTGGTAGTTTCGCTGGAGGTATTGCTCATGATGTAAATAATATGCTGTTGCCTATAATTTCTCTTTCAGGAATGGTCATGAAGGACATGCCGGAGGGAAGTCGGGAGCAAAAGCGCCTCGAAAAAGTCATAGAGGCAGCAGAAAAAGCTAAGAGTATCATCTCCGCTATTTTGGCGTTCAGTCATAGAGATAGTGGCCCCGTAAATAATCAAGTGGTTGATGTTGCCGTTCTCATCCGTGAAACCATAGAACTGATACGTACAACCCTGCCTTCGTCAATTACCGTTATTGAAAAAATAGATTCGGACATTGGTTCGATTTTTTGTGACCCTTCCCAAATCAGCGCTATTTTAGTGAATTTGGCAAATAATTCTGCAGACGCTTTTGAAGGCAAAGTTGGCGAATTATCGATCTCTGTTTCTCAGTGGGACAAATCACAACAGCAAACACCGCAAACGCATAACTTGAATCCGGGGCGTTATGTAAGGATTGCTGTCACCGATAATGGAAGTGGGATGGATATGAATACCGTGAGTCATGTATTTGATCCATTTTTCACGACCAAGGAGGTGGGAAAAGGAACCGGGTTGGGGTTATCCATGGCTTATGGAATAATTAAAAAACTTGATGGTGGGATTGATGTTTCCAGCACCCTCGGGGCTGGATCAACGTTTTCTGTTTACTTGCCACTCCACGGTGGGGCGAAATAAAACCATCACCCGCATCGTATTGTGTCGATGGTGAAAAACGATTCTACGTGACGTTCCTTCAGGAGGGACATCGGCCGTCGGTTGTAATGTGATGAACATCCGCAATGTATCGCGCAGCAGACATCAAAAAAAAACCGCATCAGCTCAATGTTGATACAGCTTCTCCCGCACATGGTTAACGGCTCACCTTGCGCCCGTCCATTTTGTCGCCCTCACCACACCACCTCCGTCGCCCGCTTCTTAGTCTTGTCCATGGCTTTGGAATACAGCTCCCATTCGTCGCGGGGCAGATAGCGTTGGGCGAGGAAGTGGTAGAGTTCGTCGAGCAGCTTTTCGGCTTTGGTGGAGCGGTTGGGCGCGACGTCGCGCCAGTCTTCGATGATGCCTTCCCAGGCCCACAGGCGGCGGTGCAGGTTGTCGCGATTTTGGCGGATGAAACGGCTGACCTGGGCGATGTTGGTCAGCGCCGACAAAATTTCGCCGGTCTGCGCGTCGAGCTGTAAGAACGAGTCGTTGAAGTTGTCGATGACGATTTTCATCAAGCGTTTGAGCGGGGTGATGGTGTCGATCACGCTGTGTTCGTGCTTGTAGGCTTTTTCGAGTCCTTGCACAGTTTGGCGGATGCGCAAAATTTCGTGGAACTCATCGCGCAACGCTTCGATGTAAGACAGTTCGCCCGCAAGGTTGGCGATCAGGGCGAGCACGTCTTCGCGGCGTTCTTCTTCGATGCCCAAGGCTTTGGCGGCGGCGCTGAACGCTTGGCTGATCTTTTCCTTGGTTTTGGGATCGTCCACCACCTGGGCCAATTGGCTGGGGTCGGTGATGAGCATCTCTTCGCCCGACATCCACGACACCAATTGCATGGTTACGCGGTTGTGGGCGATGGCGCGGTGGGCGTCGGTGACGGCCCACGACGCCCGCCCGCTGGTCATCTCGCTGGGCACTTTGTCGCCGATGCGCAGTTCGCGCACGTACTTGAGCCCCTCCGCCACGATGTCGAGCATCTTGGCGTCGGCGGCGTAGGCGGAGCCGTCATCCAGGCCCAGCTCGGTCTTGATGCCGGAAAATTTCAAAGACACTTCATGCTCATCAAGAACCGTGATCATCACCGGCTCGTGGGTGTCTTCCAGAGTGCGGAACGAGGTCGCTTCTATGGTGTGAAAAAACGCATGATCGAAGGCGATGTGTGACGGCATTGCGCCTTCATCATCGCCTGAGGTGGTTTCGAGGTCTTCGCTCTGTTCTTGTTCCATAGGGTCTTGCCCCTTTACGTCACAAATTCGTCGCGTCGGTAGCCTTGAATGAACAGCGCGCCGGTGAGGTCGGTGTGATCTAAGCGTGCGCGGGCATGTTCGCGCGCCACCGGGTGGCCGTGATAGGCGACCCCCATGCCCGCAGCTTTGAGCATCGGCACGTCGTTGGCGCCGTCGCCGATGGCGAAGGTGTCGGTCATGCCCAGCTCTTGCTGCGCCGCCATGTCGATGAGCATTTCCAGCTTGGTGTCTTTGTCGACCACCGGTGGGATCACCTGACCGGTGAGCTGGCCTGCGATGATTTCCAGTTTGTTGCCCAGCGACATATGAAAGCCGACCTGTTCGCGGATGCGGTCGGTAAAGAACGAGAAGCCGCCGGAAATCAGCGCCGTGAATGCGCCGTTTTTACGCATCGTCGCAATCAGTTCGCGCGCGCCGGGGTTGAGGCGCACGCCTTTCATGGTCTCAGCCAAAAAGCTTTCACTGAGGCCTTCAAGCATGGCGACGCGGGTGCGCAGCGCTTCACGAAAACCGATTTCGCCGTTCATGGCGCGTTTGGTCAGGGCGGCGATCTGGTCTTTCAGCCCGGCGAATTCGGCCAGTTCGTCCAAGGTTTCGCCTTCGACGATGGTGCTGTCCATATCCGCGATGATCAGCTTTTTCTTGCGCCGGAGCGCGCTTTGCGCGATCACATCAATGGGCAGGTTCATCAGAGCTTGGCGCACGGCGGCTTCCGCGTCTTTGCGGTGGGCGTCGTCAAACGCGATGTCCACGGCCTCATCGGGCGAAAGCCAGTCTGCGTCGCCCGTTTGTGCATTGATGTCGTCCAGCGCTTGGCGCGCAACATCCACCTGATCGGGGCCCAGCGCACCATCAGCGGAATTTGAAATCAAGGTGAGAACGTTGTCCATGCCGACTAAACAGGCCATACCGAAAAAGGGGCTGCGCTCAGCTCTGATCATCGCCGGTCCGACCGCCAGTGGCAAGTCGGCGATGGCGATGGACGTCGCCGAGCACTTTTCAGGTACCGTGATAAACGCTGACTCCATGCAGGTCTACAAGGAATTGCGCATTGTCACCGCACGCCCATCAATTGAGGATGAGAATTTCGTCCCGCATAAGTTGTTTGGCGCGCTTTCCGGGCGGGAAATGTGCTCTGTCGGACGGTGGTGCGAGATGGCGGTGACCGAAATCGAAGCGTGTTTTGACGCCGGGCGTCTGCCGGTTTTGGTCGGCGGCACGGGGATGTATCTCAAAAGTTTGGTCGAGGGATTGTCGCCGATTCCCGACATCGATGCGAAGTTTCGCGCCCAAGCGACGGCTTTGCATGCCGCGTTGGGCGCTGAACGGTTTTGGGCCGAGGTCGAAAAGATCGACCCGGTGAGCGCGGCGCGCTTGCCTGTGGGCGACACCCAGCGTTTGTTGCGGGCTTGGGAAGTCACCACGGCGACCGGTCGTGCGTTATCCGCATGGCAGGACGAGCCCCGCGTTGCGCCGCTGCCCGACGTCAATTTTGCCCACATCGCCGTGGTTCCGCCTCGCGATGTGCTTTACGCGGGCATCGATGCGCGCTTTTCCCATATGGTGGAAGGGGGCGCGCTGGACGAGGTGCGGGCGTTGATGGAATTGGATCTTGATCCCCGATTGCCGCTGATGAAGGCTTTGGGCGTGCCGGAATTGATGGCCTTGTTGCGGGGCGAGATGAGCCGCGAAGACGCTGTTTCTCAGGCCCAAAAGGTCAGTCGCAACTACGCAAAGCGCCAATTGACGTGGGTGCGCTCGCAACTGCCGGATGCATATATTCTTCCTGCGCAATATTCGAAAAGCTTTCGCGATAAAATCTTTTCATTTGTTCATGAGTTTCTGTTGACCGGGCGTACGTGAACGTCTAGTTTCCCTTCTCTTGCGGCTGGGCCCGCCCTGGGGGATAACCCAAGGGGCGGCCCATATGCGTTCGGGCAGAGTTTTCACCTCATTTTAAATCTGGGGAAGACACCTGTTTGGGCGATGTCGCGAACAATGATTTGGTGAAGTGTAAACGCCGTCTTAGGGCAACGAGGACATCATGGCAAACGTCGAAATGAACGGTTCCGCAATTGTGATCAAAGCCTTGCAAGATCAAGGCGTTGATGTCGTATTCGGTTATCCCGGCGGCGCTGTCCTTCCGATTTACGACGAGATTTTTAAGCAAAACAAGCTTCGTCACGTCCTGGTTCGCCAAGAAGGCGGCGCCGTGCATGCGGCCGAAGGCTACGCGCGTTCCACCGGTAAGGTGGGCTGCGTGCTGGTGACGTCGGGTCCCGGCGCGACCAACGCGGTGACCGGCTTGTTGGACGCAATGCTCGATTCCATTCCGCTGGTGTGCTTGTGCGGCCAGGTGCCGACCCACCTGATCGGCAACGACGCGTTTCAAGAAGCCGACACCACCGGCATCACGCGTCCGTGCACCAAGCACAACTATTTGGTCAAATCCATCGAAGACCTGCCGCGCATCATGCACGAGGCCTTCTATGTTGCGCGCACCGGTCGTCCCGGTCCGGTGGTGGTTGATCTACCCAAAGACATCTTGATGGATATGGGCCTGTACACCCCGCCGACCAAGGTCAAGCACAAGAGCTACAACCCACAGGTCAAGGGCGACACCGGCGCGATCAAGGAAGCGGTGAAATTGCTCGCCAAGGCCAAAAAGCCGATCATCTACGCCGGTGGCGGTGTGATCAATTCCGGCCCCGGCGCTTCGCAGTTGTTGAAACAGTTCACTCAGTTGACCGGCTTTCCCATCACCTTGACGTTGATGGGCCTGGGCGCGTATCCGGCGTCGGACAAACAGTATCTCGGCATGCTGGGCATGCACGGCACTTATGAAGCCAACATGACGATGCACGATTGCGACGTGATGGTGTGCATCGGCGCGCGCTTTGATGACCGCATCACCGGGCGCTTGGATGCGTTCAGTCCGAACTCGAAAAAAATCCACATCGACATCGACCCCAGCTCCATCAATAAAAGCGTTGCGGTCGATGTGCCGATCATTGGCGATGTCGGTCATATTTTGGAAGACATGATCAAGGTGTGGCGCACCAGCCAAGCCAAGGTCGACCAGAAAGCATTGAAAAACTGGTGGAAACAGATCGACGATTGGCGCGCCAAGGATTGTCTGGCGTATCAAAAAGACGCCAAGATCATTAAGCCGCAGTTGGCCGTTCAGCGTTTGTATGAACTGACCAAGTCGCGCAAGGACGTCTACATCTCGACCGAAGTGGGCCAACACCAGATGTGGGCGGCGCAGCACTTCAAGTTCGAAAAGCCCAACCACTGGATGACCTCTGGCGGCCTGGGCACCATGGGGTACGGCTTGCCCGCCGCGATGGGCGTGCAGATGGCGCACCCCGACGCCCTGGTCATCGACATCGCTGGCGAAGCTTCGATCTTGATGAACATTCAAGAAATGGCGGCGATCCGTCAGTATAACTTGCCGGTCAAGGTGTTCATCTTGAACAATCAATACATGGGCATGGTGCGCCAGTGGCAGGAACTGCTGCACGGTTCGCGCTATTCGGAAAGCTATATGAACGCCTTGCCGGACTTCGTCAAACTCGCCGAAAGCTTCGGCGCGGTGGGCTTGCGCGCCACCAAGCCCAGCGAGCTTGACGACGTGATCATGGAAATGATCGAAACGGACAATTCGGTCATTTGCGATATTTCCGTGGCTCAGGAAGAAAACTGTTTCCCGATGATCCCGTCGGGCGCGGCGCACAATGAAATGATCTTTGGCCCTGACGTTGATACCGAAAACGCCATTTCCGAAGACGGCATGGTGCTGGTTTAAGAGTGGGCTGAGGAGATTTAGACATGGCGACGACCAGCATTTACGGCGAAAACCCGGTCAAAGAAGACATCCACACGCACACCATCTCGGTCTTGGTGGATAATGAACCGGGCGTGCTCGCGCGCGTGATCGGCCTGTTTGCCGGGCGCGGCTACAACATCGAAAGCCTCACGGTTGCCGAAACGCGGCACAAGCAGGGCCTTTCACGCATCACCATCGTAACCTCCGGCACGGCCATGATCATTGAACAGATCAAGGCGCAGTTGGGGCGTTTGGTTCCGGTGCACAGTGTTTCGGATTTGACCATCGAAGGCCCCTCGGTCGAGCGTGAGCTGGCCCTGGTCAAAGTCGATGGCGTCGGCGACAAGCGCGTCGAAGCGCTGCGCATCGCCGATATCTTTCGCGCCCGCCCGGTGGACGCGACGACAGAATCGTTTGTGTTTGAAATCGTCGGCGATACCGAAAAGCTGGACGCTTTCATTGAACTTATGAAGCCACTGGGCCTTGTGGACTTATCCCGCACAGGCGTGGTGGCGATCGCCCGCGGGCCGGAAGGCATGCAAGGGCAGGACTAATCTTAATCTGGCCCCTCCCCAGGGGCTTTGTTTGGCATTCCAGATTTGATCTGAAGGAAAAATAAAATGCGTGTCTATTACGATCGTGACGCCGACGTGAACCTGATCAAAGGTAAAAAAGTCGCAGTTGTTGGTTATGGCTCCCAGGGCCACGCCCATGTCTTGAACATGCGCGACAGCGGCGTCACCGACGTCGTCGTGGCGCTGCGTGAAGACTCCGCCAGCCGCAAAAAAGCCGAAGGCGAAGGCCTCAAATGCATGACCGTCGCCGAAGCTTCCGCTTGGGCCGACGTTATGATGATGTTGACGCCGGACGAATTGCAGGCCGACATCTATTACGCGGACATGCACAAGAACATGAAAGAGGGCGCAGCCCTGGTGTTCGCGCACGGCCTCAACGTTCACTTCAACTTGATCGAGCCGCGCGCCGATCTCGACGTGTTCATGATCGCCCCCAAAGGCCCCGGTCACACCGTTCGCGGCGAATACCTCAAAGGCGGCGGCGTGCCGTGCTTGGTTGCGGTTCACCAGAACGCCACCGGCAACGCGCTGGAAGTTGCGCTGTCGTACGCGTCCGCCGTTGGCGGCGGTCGTTCCGGCATCATCGAAACCACCTTCAAAGAAGAATGCGAAACCGATTTGTTCGGTGAGCAGGTTGTGCTCTGCGGCGGCTTGATGGAACTCATCAAGAACGGCTTCGAGACCCTGGTCGAAGGCGGTTACGCCCCGGAAATGGCCTACTTCGAATGCTTGCACGAAGTGAAGCTGATCGTCGATCTGATGTACGAAGGCGGCATGGCCAACATGCGCTATTCGATCTCCAACACGGCGGAATACGGCGACTACGTCACCGGCCCGCGCATCATCACGTCCGACACCAAAGCGGAAATGAAGCGCGTTCTGGACGACATTCAGTCCGGCCGTTTCACCCGCGATTGGATGCTGGAATGCAAAGCCGGTCAGCCGTCCTTCAAGGCCACCCGCCGTCGCAACGCCGAACACGAAATCGAAGAAGTCGGCCAACGCCTGCGCGCCATGATGCCGTGGATCGGCGCCAACCAGCTGGTGGACAAAGAAAAGAACTAAGGTTCTTTCTGTTCGCAAAATTAAAAAGGGCGGGGCCATGCGGCTCCGCCCTTTTTTTGTCCGATGTGTCACAAAGGCAGAGGGCTCAATCGTCTCTTTCTTAGAACGTGCCGATTACGTTTGTTGAAGACTATGTAAAGGAAACACGATGTTGAGCAAAGACCGATTGGATTTGAGGACCTATGTGCCGCTCGCTATGGGGACGTTTGAAAAAGTGGAAGGCTTGATCGCCCAAAGCAGCGTCGATGCGATGTTGCGTCATCTGATCAAGTTGCGGGTGTCGCAGATCAACGGCTGTGCGTTCTGTGTCGACATGCACACCCGCGAGGCGCGCGAAGACGGCGAAACGGATCAGCGTTTGGATCATCTGGTGGTGTGGCGCGAGGTGGATATTTTTAGCGCCACCGAAAAGGCCGCGCTGGCGTGGGCCGAAGCCCTGACGGTCCTTGGCAGTGGGGCCGATTTGCAAGCTTTGCACGACCGCTTGCGTCAGCACTTCAGCGATGAAGATATTGCCACCTTGTGTACGGTGATCGTTATGATCAACACTTGGAACCGTTTGCAGGTCGCGTCGCACAATACGCGTTTTTGACGGAGCAGCCCATGACGATGCCGCACAACCCGGACCCTAAAACCGAAGCGTTCGAACGGGCGCGTTCGCGGTTGCGCGGCGTCGCTTATCGCATGCTGGGCTCCGTCGCCGATGCCGACGACGCGGTTCAGGACGTTTATCTGAAATGGTGCAAGGTTGACGTGTCAGCCATCGAAAACCCCGAAGCATGGCTGGTCACGGCCTGTACGCGCCGCTGCATCGACATGCTGAGGGCGGCGCACAAAACCCGGGTCGATTATGTTGGCGCATGGCTGCCGGAACCCGTGATCGGCGATGCCCCGTTCGATATGGGGGAGCAAGTGGAGCTGGCCTCATCCCTGACCATGGCGTTTTTGTTGCTGCTGGAACGCCTTGGACCCGTGGAGCGCGCGGCTTATTTGCTGCGCGAAGTGTTCGGCTATCACTATAAAGACGTGGCGCTCGCCGTAGGACGGAGCGAAGCGGCGTGTCGACAGATCGTTTCGCGGGCAAAGAAGCACCTAGCAGACAAACAGGTCGTCGATCCGCCGTTGCCCCAACGCCATGAGGCGTTGCTCACAGAGTTCATGGACGCGTTGCGATCAGGCGAGACGGCGCGGCTCTCCAAGCTGTTGGCCGACGATGTACAATTCATCGCCGACGGCGGCGGAAAGGTGCCCGCCGTGCAAAAAACCATCGTCAATGCAAAGGACGTGGTGACGGTCCTCACCAAGCTGTGGAACGCCTTTTGGCATGGCTACACCTTCCAGCCCGCGACCGTGAACGGCAATGCCGGTGCGATCTTGCGCGACGGCGCGGAAATATCAGGCATTCTGTCGCTGACGCTCAACGACGAGGGTAAGTGCCTGCGCATCGATATCGTGCGCAATCCCGACAAACTCAAGCACATTGACGTTGATGGTGGACACGCTCATTGAAAGAATGCATCGGCCTCTCTCGTTTCGTGTAGACGCAAGCATTTCAGATACATACAGTCATCGCCAGAGCTTGGAGCTTGGTTTGAGGGAGGGACTACATGTCCAAAAAAGGCATCACGCGGCGGGATTTTTTGAACGGTACATTGATCGGCACGGGGGCGCTGATGATGGGCGGGTCGGCTTTGAACGCGCTGCTGCGCGCGGCGGAGGCTCAGGCCGCCGAGGTTGAAGCCGCGCCGATGACCACGACGGGGCCTTATTATCCGCCCAAGTGGACCGGCATGCGCGGTTCGCACCCCGGCGCGTTCGAGCGCGCTCACGAACTGGCCCGCGAAGGTCGCGAGGATTGGGGTGGGGTGACGGAAACCGGCGAAGAATACGACTTGATCGTGGTCGGCGGTGGCGCCAGCGGCTTGGCGGCGGCTTATTTCTTCCAACAAAACCATAAAGGCGACGCCAAGGTTCTGGTGCTCGACAATCACGACGATTTCGGCGGTCACGCCAAGCGCAACGAGTTCGAAAGCGCGGGCAAGATGCGCATGACCTATGGCGGCTCGCAGGGCTTCGACAACATCGCCAATTGGCCGGATGAGATGTGGACCTTGCTCGATGAATTGGGCATCGATCTCGATAAATTCGAAACTGAGTATTATGACCACAGTTGGTACAAGCGTCACGGCTTGAACGGCGGGGTGTATCTCGACGCCGCAACGTGGGGACGCGATCACATGATGGCGGGCGATCTCGGCGGCATGGCCCCGGTGATGCCGGGCCTGGGTGAGGGGTCGAAAGATTTCAAAGCGCTGTTCGACGCGGCGCCGATTCCCGATGCCGCCAAAAAAGAACTGGTGATGCTGTACACCGAGTCCAACGCGCAAAGCGTGATTGCCGAGATCGACGAAAAAGATCCCGACTACGATACCTATGCTTACGAGACATTCCTCAAAGACTACTGGCGCATCAAAGACCCGGCGACGTTCCAGTTTTTGCGCAAGCTGCCGACCGATGAAAATGGCGTCGGCGCGGATAGCCTATCGTTGTCTGAAGCCATCGGCGCCGGAATGCCGGGGGTTGTCAAAATCGGCAAGAAATACGGCATGATCGAGGAAGACGAGCCGGGCGATCCCGGTTACGCTCATCATTTTCCGGACGGCAATGCGGGTTTTTGCCGCACCATCGTGCGCGCGATGATCCCCGCCCTAGCCCCCGATGTGGAAGAGGGCGAGGACGCCGAAGCCTTGGTCCTGGCGCGGTTCGATTACAGCGCGCTGGACGACGCTGAAAACAACACCCGCATTCGTCTGAACGCCACCGCCATCGAAGTCAAACACGAAGGCCCGGCGGACAACGCCGAACAGGTCGCCGTGACCTACATTCGCGATGGTCAGCCGCACCGCGCACGGGGCAAAAACGTCATCTTGGCGTGCTGGAACATGATCATTCCGCACATCTGTCGCGAACTGCCCGAACCGCAGAAGGAGGCCTTGGCGCTGAACGTCAAGATCCCGTACATCTTTGCCAACGTGATGGTGAAAAACTGGCAGGCGATCAAAAAATCAGGGGTCGGCGCGGTGTATTGTCCAACCAGCTATTATCACCTGATGCAGTGCGAGTATCCGGTCACCATGGGCGGGTACGAAGCGACCGAAGACGCCGGTGAGCCGATGCCGATCACGTTGATCCGCGTGCCGGTGCCAGAAGAACGCGGTATGGAGCCGCGCGATCAGTTCCGCGAGGGTCGCGGCGAAATTTTCGTCACCGAGTTCGAGGAATTTGAAACCGCCGTGCACGACCAGTTGAACGGCATGTACGGCGCGTACGGCTTTGACGCCAAACGCGACATCGAAAGCCTTTCCATCAACCGCTGGTCCCACGGTTACAGCTACACCTATTTCACCATGTTCGACAAAGGGGCGACCCTTGATGACGGCCCGCACATCACGGCGCGTCAGCGTCATGGCCGGATCGCCATCGCCAATTCGGACGCGGGGGCGAATTCATGGTTGGATGTCGGTGTCGTGCAGGGGCTGCGCGCGGTGCGGGAGTTGGCCGAAGCTTAAGGCAAGTGCGCGATCACGAATGCCTTGGCGCACCACAACTGATCGTCGTTGTTGACGATCAGTTTCGGCACGTCGCCAAGGGTTTCGATGCGTCCGTCCATCAGACGGATTTGCACCTCGGCGCGCATCATGCCGCATGGCTCTAGCGTGCCGTAGCCGTTGTAGAGATAGACGGCGAGCGCCGAGGACGCGGCGATGAAGGTGAGGCTTATGAGCTTTTTGCGCATGGGTGCAAGGCCTTATGCGCCGATCATGGCTTTGAAGGTCTCGAAAGATCCGATCCAGAACCATGCGACTTTGCCGTCGGACGTTTCCACACCTACGGTGCGATGCTTTAAGCCGACGCGAAACGAGTACACGGGAAGCGTCGGGTGGATTTGTTTAAAGCGCAGGCCGGGGCTTTGGGGATTGTCTTTCCACAGCAGATAATTTTTTTCCGCCAGCTTGCGCACATCGTCGGGCAGGTCGTCGAAAGTTTCCCAGTACGAGCCTTCGCGCATCAGGTTGTCGAGCCCCAGCGACACGAACTTCATCGACAATTTTTTGGCGATTTTTTCGTAAATTTTGAGGGCTTTTTTCGCGGACTGCTCCATCCACGCCTGGGCTTGGGGCGTTGCGATCAAGTGATCCCATTCGGTTTTGTCTTCAACCCGTTCAAGGATCTCATAAGCGATGCGTTCGCGATCTTCGGCGGGTAGGGTTTTTAAAGCCTCAAAGGCTTTGGTCAGCAACTCAACCATGGCAGGGCTCCTTCGCGCGTGCGATGCCCCTCTGTTGTAGCGTACCCGCGCCCAAGGTCAAAGTCCGATGCGCGGCTTGGCTCAGGTAACGGAAGCCTTTAGGTCTGTTTTTCAACGCGACATGACCTATATAGAGAATGTTGAAACCTGTTGACGCCAAGCCGCGTGCGGGGTTAAATCCTAAATCTCGGCATTGTGCCGGGCTGTAGATAAAGGGCTTAAGTTGATGACGGCATCCGCCGCCAGCTTTGAAATGTTGAACGGAACCGCATTGCGGTCGCCGTTAAACGCGCTCGATCTGCTGCTGTCCACGCTGATCCTAGACGGGACCCTGCTTCTTAGGTGCCCCTGACGCCTGCGGCTACGTTTCATGCTGATGGTGTTTAGGGGAAACGTAACATGTTGCGCCCATTCGAAAATTGCGGCGCACACCCTAAGAATTTACCCGAAGGACAAAACCAATGAGCACACCTGACAACACCCGCGTCGATAACCGCGCCGATAACCGCGTCGTTATTTTCGACACCACATTGCGCGATGGCGAGCAATCGCCCGGCGCATCGATGAACCTGGACGAAAAGATCCGCATCGCCACCGTTTTGGAAGAAATGGGTGTCGATGTGATCGAAGCCGGCTTCCCGATCGCGTCCGAAGGCGACTTTGAGGCGGTGAGCGAGATCGCTAAAATCGTCAAAAATTCCACCGTGTGCGGTTTAGCGCGCGCCACCAAAGGCGATATCGAGCGTTGCGCCGAAGCCATTAAGGCCGCGCCGAGAAACCGCATCCATACGTTCATTTCAACCAGCCCGCTGCACATGAAGTACAAATTGCAGATGGAACCGGATGCGGTGTTCGAAAAGGTCAAAGAAAGCGTGAGCTTCGCGCGCAACTTCACCGACGACGTAGAATGGTCTGCGGAAGACGGCACGCGCACCGAGCACGATTTCTTGTGCCGTTGCGTCGAAGCGGCCATCGACGCCGGCGCCACCACCATCAACATTCCCGACACCGTCGGCTACACCATGCCGCACGAATATTCGGCGTTGTTTGAGATGCTGTTCGACCGCGTGCCCAACGCCGATAAGGCGATCTTTTCGGTCCATTGCCACAATGATTTGGGCTTGGGCGTGGCAAACTCATTGGCCGCCGTCGGCGCGGGCGCCCGCCAAGTCGAATGCACCATCAATGGATTGGGTGAGCGCGCCGGCAACGCCGCGTTGGAAGAAGTCGTCATGGCGTTGAAGACTCGCAATGACTTGATGCCTTATGACACCGGTATCGTGACCGAAGACATCATGAAGGCCTCACGCTTGGTCTCAGCCGTCACAGGTTTCAATGTGCAGCCCAACAAGGCCATCGTCGGCAAAAACGCGTTCGCGCATGAAAGCGGCATCCATCAAGATGGAATGTTGAAGAATGCGGAAACCTACGAAATCATGACCCCGGAATCTATCGGGTTGACGGAATCGAAATTGGTTCTCGGCAAGCATTCCGGCCGTCACGCATTCAAAGAGAAGCTGAAAGACTTGGGCTACGACATCGGCGACAACGCCATCGAGGTCGCGTTCAAGGGCTTTAAAGATTTGGCCGATAAGAAGAAGGACGTGTTCGACGAGGACATCATGGCCTTGATTGACGATCAAGTCTTGCGCGTCAACGACCGTATCCAGCTGGTCAGCTTGGAGATTTTGTGCGGCACCAAGCACCAACCGCCGAAGTCCGAATTGGAACTGTCCGTCGATGGTGAGGTGAAATCCTGCAAATCGACCGGCGACGGGCCGGTGGACGCGGCGTTCAACGCGATCAAGGAATTGTTCCCCCATCACGCCCGATTGCAGCTCTATCAAGTGCACGCTGTGACCCATGGCACAGACGCCCAGGCCGAGGTTACGGTACGTCTGGAAGAGGACGGCCGCACGGTCAACGGCCAAGCTGCGGACACCGATACCATGGTGGCGAGCACAAAAGCGTACATCAACGCTTTGAACAAGTTGCTGGTGAAGCGTGAAAAAACCGCGCCATCTGCGCTTTCGGCCTAGCTTTCCTAGGCGGGGGTTGAGTATAAATAGAGTGCTGGGGGCGATTCGCTTGTCGTTACTCCGGCACTCTTTCTATCACGTTTCCGATGGCGACCCGCTATTTGGCCTTTCATAGGCTGCGCACCAGGGGGGGGGGTCGAAGCGGAAACCGGCACATTCGCGGGGTTTGACAACCAATGCTTTCGAAACTTTTTGGCTTCCTATCGGCCGATATGGCCATCGATCTTGGAACAGCCAACACGCTTGTTTACGTCAAGGGCAAGGGCATCGTGTTGAACGAGCCCTCCGTGGTGGCCATCACAGAATTCAAAGGCAAGAAGCAAGTGCTCGCCGTGGGTAACGAGGCCAAGCAGATGCTGGGCCGCACCCCGGGCGACATTCATGCCATCCGGCCGTTGCGCGACGGCGTCATCGCCGACTTCGAAGTCGCCGAGCAGATGATCAAATACTTCATTCGCAAAGTGCACAATCGCCGCACCTTCGCCAGTCCTATGGTGGTGGTTTGCGTGCCGTCCGGCTCCACAGCCGTTGAACGCCGCGCCATCCAAGAAAGTGCGGAAAGCGCCGGTGCGCGCAAGGTGTTCTTGATCGAAGAACCGATGGCTGCGGCCATTGGCGCAGGTCTTCCGGTTACGGAGCCGACTGGTTCGATGGTCGTCGATATCGGCGGCGGCACCACTGAGGTCGCCGTGTTGTCGTTGGGTGGGATCGTATATGCGCGTTCGGTTCGCGTCGGCGGCGATAAAATGGACGAAGCGATCATCGCTTACATCCGCCGCAATCATAACCTGTTGGTGGGTGAAGCTTCGGCGGCGCGCATCAAAGAAACCATCGGTTCCGCCTGTCCGCCGGAAGATGGCGAAGGCCGCACCATGGACATCAAAGGCCGCGATCTGATGAACGGCGTGCCCAAAGAAATCGTTATTTCCGAACGCCAAATTGCGGAAAGCCTAGCGGAACCCGTCGGCGCGATCATAGAGGCCGTGAAAGTGGCGCTGGAGCACACCGCGCCTGAACTGGCTGCCGATATCGTCGATAAGGGCATTGTTCTGACCGGCGGCGGCGGCCTGTTGGGCAATATCGATCACGTTTTGCGTCACGCCACCGGCTTGCCGGTTTCCATCGCCGACGATCCGTTGTCGTGTGTGGTGATGGGCACAGGCCGCGCTTTGGAAGAAATGAAGAAGCTGCGCAACGTCTTGACCACCATGTATTAAGCGTCATGCGCACTTTGACTTTACCAACACCCGTGCATGCAATGCGCGGGTGTTGGTGTTTTAACGGCGTATAGCCTATATTAACTATGTCTTCCCATACTGTCTGTCGGTATGGGGCAATCAGTAGGGAATTGATGCGGTGAAAAACCGCCAACATCTTGGACACCATCTGATGCATCCTGAAAAAGGGATGGCAGGCCGCTTCGGTTATCTGGGGCTGGTCTTGGCTGCGTTTGCGCTGATGCTGTTGGGTAAAGCCGATATCTTGATGATGGAACGGGTACGCGCGTCGGTGTCCGATGCGGTTTCGCCGGTTCTCGAAGTTTTGTCGCGCCCGGTGGCGACGCTGGACCGCGCCGTGGATGAGCTGACAGCCCTGTCGGCGGTGCGCGACGAAAATGCCCGCCTGCGCGAAGAAAACCAGCGCTTGATTGAATGGCAAGCAGCTGCGCGCAAGTTATCTTCGGAAAATCAGCAATTGAAGGGCCTGCTCAATTTTGCGCCGGGAGCCGAACCCGGATTTATTTCAGGGCGCGTGATTGCGGATTCAGGCGGTGCGTTCGTACATTCCGTTCTGCTCAGCGCCGGTGCGCGCGACAGTGTCGCCAAGGGCCAAGCGGTGATCACCGGCGACGGTCTGGTGGGGCGCGTGCACGGCGTGGGTACGCGATCAAGCCGCGTTTTGCTGATCACCGATTTGAACTCGCGCATTCCGGTTGTGGTCGAAGCCACCCGGACGCGCGCGATTCTCGCCGGCGACAACTCGGATCGGCCGCGTTTGATCCATATGGCGCCGGGGGTGATGGTCAGCGCCGGCGATCGCATCGTGACGTCCGGCCATGGCGGCGCGTTTCCGCCGGGTATTCCCGTGGGCGTGGTGGCGCATGTGAGTGAAGCTGGCGTGATAGTGAAGCCCTATGTGCACCGTGATCGCCTGGAATTCGTGCGGGTGGTCGATTACGGCCTGCAAGGCATTCTCGATTCCTCTTCCGCCGTCGAGGGTGCGGGTGTTTCCAAATGAATCTGACGTTCTGGCAACGCCTGGACCTGCTTGCGCGGAGCATCACGCCGTTCTTTTTGACCTTGGTGTTGGTGGTCTTAGGCCAAGTGCCGTTGCACATTCCGGGCTTTGCTGAAGTGGCGCCGCTGTTGCCTTTGATGGCGGTCTATCATTGGGCCATTTATCGCCCGGATCTGTTGCCCGCCATTGCCGTGTTCGTCGCGGGGTTGTTGCAAGATGCGCTCAGCGGGATGCCGTTTGGCGTTAACACGGTGGTTTTCGTGGTGGTGCATATGGCGGTGATGAGCCAGCAGGTGTTCTTCATGGGCAAGTCGTTCCTCATCATCTGGCTGGGCTTTTCGATGGTGGCGGCGGGCGCGACGATCCTGACGTGGCTGTTGACGGCGCTGTTCTTTTCCGCGTTTTCCACGCCCGAAGCCGCGTTCGTTCAATACTTGGTGACCGTCGGCGTGTTCCCTGTTTTGGCGTGGCTTCAAGTGCGATGGCAGCAATCCGTTTTGGCCCAGGTGTAGGGGGCGCGAAAAGGCATGCATAGGGATTCAGAGCGCCACAAACTTTTTTCCCGCCGCGCCCTGATGTTGGGCGGCGGTCAGGCCGCGCTGTTGTCGGTTTTGGTCGGACGCATGTATTACCTGCAAGTGATCGAGTCCCAGCGTTACGTCACCCTGGCCGATGAAAACCGTATCAACTTTCGTTTGTTGCCGCCTCCCCGCGGTCGGATCGTCGACCGTCTCGGTGAACCGATGGCGGACAATCAGCAAAATTATCGTGTCGTGATCATCCCTGAACAGGCGGGCAATGTTGAACGCACGCTCGATCTGCTGTCGCTGATCGTTCCGTTGAGCGGGGGAGAACGTCGCCGCATTCGTCGCGAGGTCAAACGCAAGCGCGCCTTTGTGCCCATCACGGTGCGTGAAAACCTGGATTGGTCAGAGGTCGCGCGCATCGAAGTCAACACCCCCGATCTGCCGGGTATTTTGATCGACGTCGGGCAAAGCCGCAATTACGCCAAAGGGGCTGAAACTGCGCATGTGTTGGGCTATGTGGCGTCGGTATCGGAAAAAGACCTCACCGGCGATCCTTTGTTGGAACTTCCCGGGTTTCGCATCGGCAAGGCTGGGATTGAAAAAGTTTACGACCTGTCTTTACGCGGATCGGGTGGCAGTTCGCAAGTCGAAGTCAATGCGCTCGGCCGCGTTATCCGTGAGCTCAATCGCCAAGAAGGCCAGCCCGGCAACGAAGTGCGGTTGACCATCGATTCCCAATTGCAACATTTCATCACTCAGCGTCTGGGCAATGAAAGCGCCACCGTGGTGGTGCTCGATGTGCACACCGGCGAAGTGCTGTCGCTGGTCTCGTCACCGTCGTTTGATCCCAATTCGTTCAACACCGGGCTCAGCCAGGCCGAATGGGAATCGCTGATCAGCAACCCCAAAGCGCCGCTGACCAACAAAGCCATTGTTGGGCAGTATGCGCCGGGCTCAACCTTCAAACCGGTGGTGGCGCTGGCGGCTCTTGAAAAAGGCGTGATCACGGCGGATACCAAAATTCACTGTTCGGGTTCCACCAAACTGGGCACGTCAGAATTCCATTGCTGGAAAAAAGGCGGCCATGGAACTTTGGACTTACGGGGCGCTATTGAGCATTCGTGCGATGTCTATTTCTACGATGTGGCGCGCCGCACCGGGATTGACCGCATCGGCGCGATGGCGCGTCGGTTCGGCTTGGGTGGGCGTCTGGGGCTCGACCTGCCGGGGGAAAAGACCGGCTTGGTGCCGTCGAACAAATGGAAGCTGGGCGCCATCGGCACGCCCTGGCAACTTGGCGAAACGCTAATCGCAGGGATCGGCCAGGGCTATATTCTCACCACCCCGTTGCAATTGGCGGTGATGACCGCGCGCTTAGCCAACGGGGGCTTTGCTGTGACGCCGCGTTTGACCATGGAAAAGATTACTGAAACAGGGCTTGAGCCCTATCCCGATGAGGAAGCTAAGCCGTTGGGGATCACGCCGGAGCATCTTGCTTTGGTCATGCAAGGCATGGATGACGTGGTCAACTCGCCCACCGGAACCGCGCGCCGTTCACGCATCAAAGAACCGGGCTGGGCCATGGCGGGCAAAACCGGCACCGTTCAGGTGCGCCGTATTTCTAAAGCCGAACGCGAAACCGGGGTGCTGAAAAACAAAGACCTACCGTGGAAAGAACGCGACCATGCGTTATTCGTCGGATATGCCCCGGTCGAGAGTCCACGTTTTGCAGTGTCCGTGGTGGTGGAACACGGCGGCGGCGGTTCGTCAACGGCTGCGCCGATCGCACGCGATGTTTTACGCGAGACTCAGCGCCTTGCGGCGCTACGCTCGGCGCCGGGGCGCCAAGAAGTCCTCCGTGATGACCATAAAGACGGGAAGGCGTAACGATGCTTTACCATGACGGTTTGCTGTCCCATCCCAAAGTGAGCATCGGTCAGAAGCTTTTGCACCTGCATTGGCTGTTTGTGATTTTATTGACGCTGACCGCCAGCATCGGCTTCGCCATGCTGTACAGCGCTGCGGGCGGCGACTTCGATCCCTGGGCGTCGCGCCAGATGGTGCGTTTCGGCGTCGGGATGCTGGGCATGGTGGTGATCGCGGTAACCGACATTCGTCTGTGGCTGCGCTATGCCTATGCTTTTTATTTCCTGGTTTTGGCCCTGTTGATCGGCGTGGAAGTCGCCGGTTTCGTCGGCATGGGCGCACAGCGCTGGATCAGTTTGGGCTTCTTTAACGTACAGCCGTCTGAATTGATGAAAGTCGCCATGGTGTTGGCGTTGGCGCGCTACTTCCACGGCGGCAGCATCGAAGACGTGGGCCGCCCGATGTTCTTGCTGCCCCCGGCGATCATGGTCGCGGTGCCCGCCGTGCTGATTATCCGCCAGCCCGATTTGGGCACCACCTTGATGTTGGGTCTCGCTAGCATCGCGATGTTCTTTGCTGCGGGCGTGCGCATGTGGAAGTTCATTCTGGCGGGTATTTTGGGACTGATCAGTGCACCGGTGGCGTGGTTCACGATTTTGCGCGACTATCAAAAACAACGCATTCTGACCTTCCTCAACCCTGAAAGCGATACGCTGGGTTCGGGCTATCACATCATTCAGTCTAAAATTGCGCTGGGTTCGGGCGGTATGTTCGGTAAGGGCTTCATGCAAGGCACGCAGAGCCACTTGAACTTTCTGCCGGAAAAGCAAACCGATTTCATCTTCACCATGCTGGCCGAAGAATTTGGCTTGGTCGGCGGGTTGACCCTGATCGCGCTGTATATCTTGTTGTTGGCTTACGGCTTCGTGATCGCCATGTCGTCGCGCAATCATTTTGGCCGTATGGTGGGGATCGGGGTGACGGTGACGTTTTTCCTCTACATCTTCATCAACATCGCCATGGTCATGGGCCTGATCCCCGTGGTCGGCGTGCCGTTGCCGTTGGTGTCATACGGCGGCACCGCGATGTTGACGCTGTTGTTCGGGTTCGGGTTGTTGCTGTGCGTGCACATTCACCAAGACCTGACCATCGGACGGCGCGACAGCGGCGATGAATACTAGCTAAAGCCCTTGGCGTGAAATACGCACTTGCGCCGCCCCCATTGGGGCTTTATATCAAGCCATTCCATAACGACGTCAGATGACGTCCACATATGGGCGCATAGCTCAGTTGGTAGAGCAGCTGACTCTTAATCAGCGGGTCGTAGGTTCGAGCCCTACTGCGCCCACCAATAAGCCCTTGTTTTCATCCGTGGAATCGAGGGCTTATTAATTTTCTGAAAATTTTCCCAACCGCTTTCCACACCATTTTCCGACCCTTGCGCTGTCCCTGTTTTCAGGACGCGGCACTGCATATTGGCAGGGCTTATAGAGCTTTCAGTTTGGTTTTGAGATCGGCTTCAACGGGCATGATTTTTTCAAGGTCGTTTTCCAAGGCGCGCTTCAGCCTTTGAACGGCGTCGGCAATCCTATTTGCATCGTTTAGCAAGACAATCCCGGAAAACCAAAGCCCTACCGGATCGTTCGGATTGGTCGCCAGCATTTGTTCTGATATTTGCAGGATGCGGGGCTCGTCGCCTTTGTTCAGCAGCCACGATAGGTAGGGCGCTCCTAAATCTGTGCGTGAGGGTGCGCGAGACAGAACCCACATCAAATTTTTGTCCCACCCGGTGAAAAGCCTTTTTTCAAAGACTCCATGGGTGAGGGGGAGCGGCGCAAAAGCAAAGTCGGAGCGCATGGTCAGGCCTCTGACACCGATGCTGAGAGGGCCGTTTTGCGCCATCAGTTCATCGGCGCGACAAAGATAGTCGTCCATGCGCGCATATCGCCACGTTTCGAGTTGCTCCCCTTTGCGCAGCATTTCGATATTTCCCATGGCGAAGACTTTCATAAGTTCCGCAAATTGCGTCAAACTTGGACCTAACACAGGACTGTTTGGACCGCATAGCGGGGGCGCGGACGCCGGAGCGGGGATGAAATTGCGCTCAACCTGTTTGGCGGATGCGACGCCATATTTAAAAGCCATGACCGATGCGCCAACCATGATCACGAAAGCCGTCGCGGGTAGGACGAGACTCAGTTTCGACAACATTGATACGTTGAGGATTGGTTTGAAGGCGCTTAGTTTGCCCGCGCTCAATCCGGCGACGGCCATCGCCATCAGCGGCAGCCCGCCGGGCATTTGAAACCACATGGAACTGAGCAGGACGTAGCCCACCGAAAAGCCAACGGCGGCGCGCAGGTTGCCCTTTGCGGCCGTGAGCGGCAAAAGGATTAGATAGCCAAGCCACAGCACCGCAGAAGGAATGCCGCCCGAATAAAGATGTTCGGCCAGCTCATTGTGGGTGTGAAAATGCCCCATCCAAAGGCCGTCCCAAAAGAATAGATCTCGGCTCTGCGCAGACGACGGGGACATAATTGTGGTTTGGTCCAGGGGGATTTGCATGTAGATGGATTCTGAGAGCGAACCCCAACCGTACCCCATGAGCAAATTCTCTGGAGCACGCATGATGGTGCTGAGGACCGTGTCCAAGAGTAAGGAACGGGACTTAAAGGTCGCGACCGTTTCGAAAGACACAAAATCGGGAAAGCCTATGCGGTGGGCGTAATAGATCCCCACCGGCGTCAAAATGGCGACCACGCCGATGCCTAAGGCGGTCACCCGGCGCAGGGTTGTTTCGGCCCAAAAGCGCTCAAGATACATAATTACAAAAATAGAAATGATGGCGGCGAAAAACGCTATGGAAGCCGTAAGGTTTTTAGAGGTCAGAATGATGGTCGCGCCAATCAAAAGACCGGCCCAGCGCAACCATTTGATCTGGGGCAGCCAACACGCCGTGATGATCCATATATAGAGTCCATGGAAGGCTAGGTAATCGCCGAAGTTGTAGGGGCGCCAGCCTCCCAACGCAAAATTATCAGCGATTACGATACAAATCGTGATCGACGTTATGGTTAGGAGAAAACCAACCAGATGCCTTGTAGGGTTGGGCGTGGACAGCAGACATCGCGCGCCGGCCGTCATGATGGCGAGTGACAGGAACCACGCTCCTCCCAAACCCAATTGCGGCGTGCCAAAAAATGGTAAATCCGCGCCGCCCAGCGCCGTTGGGGCGACCCAAGACCACACAGACACAAGGATGGGAATTGTCACCAAAGGATGCCAAAGGGCGTTCCAGACGATTGTCGGCGCGTGGTAGGCAAGCAGCGCCAACCCCAGCGCGCAGATGGCGGCGCTGGCGAACAAGGCCATTATGACGGGTTCCGCCTGAAACCAGACGCCAAAATGGGGGAACACTGGAATCGATGAGAAAGCTGAAAGACACCCAGCGATCATCCCACCTGTTATGAAGGCCAATCCCACGCGCACGCCTGCCGGGTTATCTGCGGTTACGGACTGTTTCAGCGTATGTGTCTCCAAGCAGTGGAACGATCTTATGCGTTGTGTTTGATTGGGGGCAAACACGGGATCGATTTAAAAACAAAGCGCGATTCTGCCAATTTAATCTTAAAATCGTTAATGAATTCATTGGGGTTGGGCGGTCGAGATCGATTTTTCTGCACTCAAGCACCGCGCATGTTGCATATATGTCACGATTGTGTGGTTTTTTAGGAAAAATGAGGTGGGGGAGGTAAAAAAGTGTGGGGTGTGTGACCGGGCTCGTTGTAAGTTACAGCAGATTTAAAACCACCAAAGGGTTTAGGGGTTAATTATGCGTTTGTTTTCAAAAATTGCGATGTCGGCGGTCGCCGTAACGGGCTTGATTGCGATATCAGGTGAGGCTACCGCGCTTCCCTGTACCACCGCAGGCTATACGACCGCTTATACGGCGTGTTCGGGGAATGCCATTTCGGCGAGCACGGTTGTGACCTCTGCTGAAACTGTTGGCGCTGCCGCCGCGCAGACGGCGGGTATTGTTTCCGACCGTATCAGCGCGCTGTCCAGCGGCGCTTCTGGCGTGAAGGTCTCTTCGGCCGATGGCGTAACGAAATACGGCTACAGCCTGTCCCTCGACGACGAAGGTAAGGCCGCCGGTAACGGCAACGGAAAAGTCGGTCTGTGGTTCTCCGGCGCCTACACCAATATCGACAACAACAAATCCGGCTCCAACTATGATGGCGACATCCGCGCCGGTGTCGTGGGTCTCGATTATAAAGTAAGGGACAACCTGCTTGCCGGTGTCGCCTTTGGTTATGAAAACAGCGATATCACCACCACCTTCAACGCGGGTACTGAAGACTCCAGCGGCTGGACCGTGGCGCCATATGCTCTGTTCCAGGTGAACAAAACCTTCAGCGTCGATGCCACCGTGGGTTACTCGAAGCTGAACTACGACGTGAAGCGTACTGAGCCGCGTGATGCAAACTCGATTACCGGTACGACGGATGCGAAGCGTTGGTTCGGTGCGGCGAACGTCAATGGCGACTGGGTCAAGAACAAGTTCTTGCTTGGCGCGAGCGTGGGTGTGTTGTCGGTTAGCGAAGACAAGGACGCCTATACCGAAGTTGGTAGCGGTGGCCAAGCTGTCGCAGCCAAATCGACGGACTTGGGTCGCGCCCATGTTGGTGGTGACGTGGGTTATAACATGGGCAAGATGGTGCCATACGTCAGCGCCGACTTCCGTCACGATTACAACACCGACTCCACCGACAGCAACTCTGTTGAAGTTGGTATCGGTTCGCGCTTCCAGTTGGGCAACGCCATCTCGGCAAGCATCGAAGCGAACACCGTACAAATGAAAAGCGATCTTGATCAATGGGGTGCCGTTGCATCTTTCCGGGTTAACTTCTAATCCACACATGATCGTTACAGTAATGCAGACGGCAAGACCTTTGGGTCTTGCCGTTTTGCTTTGTGTGAGCTTGTTCGCCACCGGGTGCGCGCAGCGCAGCTTGTTTGAAGAGCCGATTGAATTTATTTCCCGTCTCGCGCATCAGAGTGGATGGTCTGCTACACGCTATCGCGGCGGCGACTTTTCGATTCTGACCTTCTCTCCCGCCGTCTCTCCCGCCGTCACAGGCACTGAGAAAACCCTCAATATCTATATTGAAGGGGACGGTTACAGTTGGGCTGATCGATATACGTTGGCCAGGGACCCGAGCCCCAACAACCCTGTCAGTTTGCTGTTGGCGTTTAAAGAACCTGGCGATGCGGTCTATTTAGCCAGGCCGTGCCAGTATCTTTCCGAAGGTGAACTTGAGAATTGTTCTCCGGTGTTTTGGTCTTCGGCCCGATACGCGCCTGAGGTTGTGACCTCATTGGCAGAGGTGATCGATAAGGTCAAAAAACAGAGGAAATCCACCAACATTCGTCTTCACGGGTATTCTGGAGGAGGCGTCGTTGCGGCCTTGTTGGCGGCAAGACGAGCGGATGTCGTTGAGCTCATCACTTATGCGGCACCCTTGGATATCAAGGCATGGACCACTTTGCACGGCTTGTCCCCGTTGCGTTATTCACTCAACCCTGCTGATGAAATGGACGTATTAAGAGCAATTCCCCAAACACATTATGTTGGGGGAAAAGATACGGAAGTACCGCCAGCCCTTATGCATGATTTTGTGAAACGGCTGAATGCGGGGGGGAAAGCTAAAGTTGTGGTTGTTGCAGACGCCGATCACGCATGTTGTTGGTGATGGCGCTTTGTGTCTGTGGGGGGCTCTTTCCACAACCATCATTTCGCCAACATTGCGGGCTACTTATTCCACTTAATTTGAGCGGAAGATTGCACTTCGGCGCGGGGGCGCTATATGCCTGAGAGAGCCCGTTATCCCATCTGCAAAATGAGTGAATGAAGCATGTCCGTCTCCCTATCTCCGCGCGCGCGTATCGGTGCCATCGTCGAGCACCCGCGCGTGCAGTATTTCATCATGGCGATCATTGTGCTCAACGCGATCAGCTTGGGGCTGGAAACGTCGAACGTTATTAGCGCTAAGTACGGTGAGTCGTTGCTTGTATTCGACGTGTTCGCACTGACGGTTTTTTGTGTCGAGATCGGCGCGAAGTTGATCCACCGCGACATCCGCTTTTTTAAAGACGGCTGGAACGTGTTCGATTTTCTGGTGGTGGCGATCGCGTTGATCCCGGCGTCGGGACCCTTGGCGGTGTTACGCGCACTGCGTATTTTGCGCGCGCTGCGCTTGCTCACCGTGGTGCCCGCTATGAAACGCGTGGTGGGCGCGTTGCTGGCGGCGCTGCCGGGCATGGGCAGCGTGTTTTCGATCATCTTTTTGGTCTTTTACGTCGCTGCGGTGCTGGCCACCAACTTTTTCTCAGACACCTTCCCGCAATGGTTCGGTTCCATCGGTGGGTCGTTGTATACTTTGTTTCAGGTGATGACCTTGGAAAGCTGGTCCATGGGCATCGTGCGCCCGGTGATGGAAGTGCACCCCTATGCGTGGTCGTTCTTCGTGCCGTTCATCATGATCACCACGTTCGCCATCGTGAACCTGTTTATCGGCATCATCGTCGACGCCATGCAGTCCCAACACACTGTCGAACAAGACACCTTTGAGGCTGGCAACAAAGAGTTGCTGGCGGGTGAAGATGCCATATTGGCGGAAATCAAAGCCCTGCGTGCAGAGATCAGAGCGTTGCGCGAAACCCCTTGATAGGAATGGCGCCGTGAAAACCACCCGAAGATGCACAGGGTCTGTAGTTGTTATCGCCGCAGTCTTGTTCGCGCCGCTTTCCAGCATGGCCGAGGACGACGTGATCGTCGGTGATTTTCTGGCGGGCAGTCTGACGGGCTGGCAAGAGAAAGTCTTTAAGGGTAAAACGCGCTATCAACTGATCAATCACGGGGCGGGTAAGGTTCTCAAAGCCGATAGCCGGGCGAGCGCGTCGGGCTTGTTTCGCGAAATGAAGATCGATTTGCTCAAAACGCCCTGCATGACATGGTCGTGGAAGGTCGATGGCATTTTGGACGGCTTGGATGAAACGACCAAAGGTGGTGACGATTATCCCGCTCGCGTCTATGTGGTCTTTTCCGATGGGCTGTTTTTCTGGCAAACGCGAGCCTTGAATTATGTTTGGTCCAGCGGACACGCGGTAGGCGTTGCGTGGCCCAATGCCTATACGGACCGCTCGATCAATGTCGCCGCACAAAGCGGCCCCGCGCGCGTTGGTCAATGGGTTGTGCAAAGCCGGAATATTCGCGATGACTATAAGCGTTTTGTCGGCGGCGACATCAGTCAAGCGGATGCAGTCGCCATCATGACCGATACCGACGATTCCGGTCGATCCGCCACCGCATATTACGGTGAGGTGCGATTCACCCCGTCGTGTTGATTCTCATGAACGCATTCAAACAATTCCCCAAATACGGCCCTTGAACCGCGTATTTGTGGCGCTTGGCGGCGAGTCGCACAAGCGCCTTGCGTCGCTAGGCGCCAAGCCGTAAACAGCATAGGTCCAAGATGGTTTTCCAGGAGAGATACGTGAGCACAATCGCGCAACAAATTGCTGAAGAACTGGGCGTTCGCGACGCTCAAGTGACCGACACCATCGATCTTCTGGATGGCGGTTCTACGGTGCCGTTCATCGCACGCTACCGCAAAGAAGCGACAGGCGGCTTGGATGATGCTCAGCTGCGCACCTTGGAAGAACGTCTGCGCTACCTGCGTGAAATGAGTGAACGCCGCGACACAATCCTCAAAAGCATCGATGAGCAAGGCAAGCTGGACGATGTGCTGCGTGGCAAAATCAACGCCGCCGACACCAAGTCGCGCCTGGAAGATCTGTATTTGCCGTTCAAGCCCAAGCGCCGCACCAAAGCCCAGATCGCGCGCGAAGCGGGGCTGGAGCCTCTGGCGCTGGGTCTGCTGGATAACCCGGAGTTGGACCCGCGTACGGAAGCTGAGGCTTATGTCAAAGACGACGTCGCAGACATTGACGCCGCTCTGGAAGGGGCTAAGCAAATTCTCATTGAGCGGTTCGCCGAAGACGCCGAACTGGTTGGGCGCTTGCGCGACACCATGTGGAACGAAGCGCTGCTGACGTCGCGCGTGGTTGAGGGCAAAGAAACGGACGGGGCTAAGTTCTCTGACTACTTCGCTTATCACGAAACGTTAAAGACCGTGCCGTCGCACCGCGCCTTGGCCTTGTTTCGTGGCCGCAAAGAAGAAATTCTACGTGTTGCTTTGGTGGTCGGCGATCCTGAAAAACCGCCTTATCCGCATCCGTATGAAAGCCACGTCGCCGCGCATTTTGAACTGCGCGACGAAGGGCGTCCGGCTGATATGTGGTTGATTGAGGCTGCGCGCTGGGCGTGGCGGGTGAAGATATCGCTGCACATCGAACTGGATTTGATGCAGCGCCTATGGTCCGACGCCGAAGAAGAAGCCATTCGGGTGTTTGCGCAAAACCTGCGCGATTTGCTGTTGGCGGCCCCCGCGGGACAACGCGCGACCATCGGTCTTGACCCCGGTTTTCGCACCGGAGTGAAGGTCGCCGTGGTCGATGCGACCGGCAAGCTGGTAGATACCTCGACCATTTATCCGCATGAGCCGCAAAAACGTTGGGACGAAAGCGTCGCCACGGTCGCGGCGTTGGCGCACAAACATGGCGCCGAACTGATCGCCATCGGCAACGGCACCGCGTCGCGTGAAACCGATAAACTGGCGGCGGAAGTGATTGAGCGTTTCGCCGAATTGAAGCTGAAGAAAATCATGGTGTCCGAAGCCGGCGCATCGGTCTATTCGGCCTCGGCCTACGCATCGCAAGAATTTCCGGACGTCGATGTGTCGTTACGCGGCGCGGCGTCCATCGGGCGGCGTTTGCAAGACCCATTGGCCGAACTGGTCAAAATCGAACCCAAAGCCATCGGCGTCGGCCAATATCAGCACGATTTGTCCGAACATCGTCTGACCCGCGCGTTGGAAGCGGTGGTGGAAGATTGCGTCAACGCCGTGGGCGTGGACTTGAACACCGCTTCTCAACCCCTGTTGGCGCAGGTGTCGGGACTAGGCGATAGTCTTGCGTCCAACGTGGTGGCGTACCGCGACGCCAATGGTGCGTTTAAAAGCCGCAAGGACTTGATGAAGGTCTCGCGTTTGGGCGACAAGGCGTTTGAGCAGTGTGCCGGGTTCTTACGCATCAAAAATGGCGATAACCCGCTGGATGGATCGTCGGTGCACCCAGAAAGCTATCCGCTGGTGGAACGCATCATGGCGACCACCCAAACCGGCTTGGGCGACTTGATGGGCAACGCCAAGGTGTTGCGCGCGCTCAATCCGGGGGACTTCGCCAATGAAAACTTCGGCCCCGCGACGGTCAAAGACATCTTAGTCGAACTGGAAAAGCCGGGCCGCGATCCGCGTCCTGAATTTAAGACCGCCGAATTCAAAGACGGGGTGGAAAAGCTCAGTGATCTGAAACCCGGCATGCAGCTGGAAGGCGTGGTCACCAATGTCGCCAATTTTGGCGCGTTTGTGGACATCGGCGTGCATCAAGACGGCTTGGTGCATGTCTCACAACTGGCCGACAAGTTCGTCAAAGACCCACGCGAAATCGTCAAACCCGGCGATGTGGTCAAGGTCCGCGTGCAAGAGGTCGATCCGGCGCGCAAACGCATTTCGCTGACCATGCGCACCAAAGCGCAAGACGGCGACGCGCCTAACCGGTCAGGCTCACCCGCGCGGCCTCAACATAAAGCGGCCAAAGCGAAACCAGCCAAAAGGCACGCCAAGGCGCCTGATTCTTCGGGTAGCGCTTTAGCCGAAGCCTTTGCGCGGGCGCGCAAAAAATAAGTCTGCGATTGTCTTCGACCCACTGTCATAAGTGCTTTATAATTCTATGGTAATTTACGCAAGGCGCGTACATAGGATGGGGACTTATGAGCACTTCTGACGGCTCCCAAGCACTCGTAATCGAAGCTGGCGGGCTGGATAGCCTGATCAAAGCGTTGCGCAAAAGTGGCTATAAGACCATCGGTCCGAAAGCCCGCGATGGCGCGGTGGTGTTGGAAGAAATCTCCGGCGCCGATGAACTGCCCTTGGGGTTGGTCGATGATCAACAACCCGGCGCGTACCGCCTGAGCAAAGCCAAAAAACCGGCGTATTTCGATTTCACCCACGGTTCGCAAACCTGGAAGCGTTACCTATTTCCGCCCAAGGAAAAGCTGTGGATGGCGCAAAAGACCGCCACTGGCTTCGCGGTCGAAGCTGAGGTCGATGCCCCTAAATACGCCTTTATCGGCGTGCGCGCCTGTGAACTGGCCGCCATACAAATCCAAGACAAAGTGTTCGTCGATGGCGAACATACCGCCACCGGCTATAAGGCGCGCCGCGACAAGGCGTTGATCGTCGCGCTCAACTGTCGGCGTGCGGGGGGGACGTGTTTTTGCACCTCTATGAATACGGGGCCCAAGGTCAATGACGGTTACGATCTGGCGCTGACGGAACTGACCAAGAAAGACAGCCATGTGTTTTTGGTCGAGGCGGACTCAGATCAAGGTGAAAAAGTTCTCGCGCGGCTCGATGGCCGTCCGGCGGTGGCGGATGATTTTAAGGCTGCAAAAAAAGCCGTCGGCAAAGCGGCCAAATCCATGGGCCGCGACATGCCTAAGAACGCGGCCAAAGTCGTGATGGACAACCTGGAAAGCTCGCGCTGGCAAAAGATCGCCAAGCGCTGCCTCGATTGCGCCAACTGCACGTTGGTGTGTCCGACGTGCTTTTGCAACACCACCACCGACACCACCAGCTTGGACGGCCAGACTGCTGAGCGGTGGCGGCAGTGGGATTCGTGTTTCACACTGGATTTCAGCTACATCCACGGCGGAGCCATTCGCCGCGATGGTGCGCAGCGCTACCGCCAATGGATGAGCCACAAATTGAGCACATGGCACGATCAGTTCGGCGTGTCGGGCTGCGTCGGGTGCGGGCGTTGCATCACGTGGTGCCCGGTCGGCATCGACATCACCGCCGAAGTCCGCGCCATGGCAGATGAGGGATAGGGAGCACTTGATATGGTGAAAGTGGAAGGTCTCGACAAACTGATGGCGGAACATCCGTTCTTTCAAGGGATGGATGAAACTTCACGGAAGACCTTGTCGGGCTGTGCGCGCAACGAGCGCTTCGATGACGGCGATTACATCGCCCACGAAGGCAAAGCCGCCGAACGGTTCTATTTCATTCGCGCCGGAACGGTTGCGTTGGAATTTCACGTGCAAGGTCAAGACGGCTTGATCATCGAAACCCTGCACGACGGCGACGTGTTCGGCTGGTCGTGGATGGTGCCGCCCTATGAATGGGCCTATGACATCCGTGCTGTGGGCCTGACCCGGGTGATCAGTCTGGAAGCGACCTGTTTGCGCAAAAAGCTTAAAAAGGACAACGCGCTGGGATTCGAACTCTACAGCCGCTTCGTTCCGGTGATGGCCAAGCGTCTTTACAGTGCCCGCCAACAACTCACCGATATGTACGGCAAGTCCTAAGGGGGCGTGATGAGTACGCGACCTAAATCTAATGGGGCCAAACTGGATGCGATGACGCCGACGCCGTTCACCATCGCCCGGCGCAGCCAAGAGCTGAAAGACACGTTCACCGTCGAGCTGACCCCGACGTTTGCGGGCGGCTTTGCGTTCAAACCGGGCCAGTTCAACATGCTGTACGCCTTTGGCGTTGGCGAGGTTCCGATCTCCATCAGTGGCGATCCGACCCACCCGAACAAACTGGTTCACACCGTGCGCACTGTCGGCGCGGTGACGGACGCCCTGTCGAAACTGAAAAAAGGCGCCGAGATCGGCGTGCGCGGCCCGTTCGGAAGCGCTTGGCCGGTGGTTGAGGCTGAGGGCAACGACGTGGTGATCATCGCGGGCGGCATCGGCTTGGCCCCGCTGCGTCCGGCCATCGAACATGTGCTCGCCAATCGATCCAAGTACGGGCGCTTCGTGGTTTTGTACGGTGCGCGCTCGCCCGCCGACGTGCTGTATATGAAACAACTGCAAAGCTGGCGCGGACGCTTGGACACCTACGTCGATGTCACCGTCGATCACGCTGGCCGCGATTGGGCGGGCAACGTCGGCGTGGTGACGCGTTTGATTGGGCGCGCCAATTTCGACAGCCATCATGTCAAGGCGTTCGTCTGTGGCCCGGAACTGATGATGCGGTTCACCATTAAAGAGCTTAGCGACCAAGGCGTGGCCAAGGACGACATCTACGTGTCCATGGAACGCAACATGAAATGCGCGATTGGCCACTGCGGTCATTGCCAGTTCGGCGGCCACTTCATTTGCAAGGACGGCCCGGTGTTTCCTTATGCGCGGATCGAAAACCTGTTGCGGGTGAGGGGGCTGTGATGGCAATCAAAAAGCCGAAACTTGCTGTGTGGAAATTCTCGTCGTGCGACGGCTGCAAGTTGAGCTTGCTCGACTGCGAAGACGAGCTGTTGGCCGTCGCGGAGAGTGTCGAGATCGCGTACTTCTTGGAAGCCACCCGCGCCCAGGTCAAAGGCCCTTACGACATTTCTTTGGTCGAAGGATCCATCACCACGGCGGATGAAGAAAAGCGCATTCACAAGGTGCGCAAGCAGTCGAAGATGCTCATCACCATCGGTGCGTGCGCCACGGCGGGCGGTATCCAGGCGTTGAAGAATTTCGCCGACGTCGATGATTTTATCAGCGCCGTTTATGCGCACCCGGAATATATCGAGACCTTAAAAAAATCCACCGCCATCGCCGATCACGTGCCTGTGGATTTGGAGCTGCGCGGCTGCCCGATCAACAAGATGCAGTTGCTGGAAGTGCTCGGCGCGACCTTGGCCGGGCGCAAACCCAACGTGCCGGACCACAGCCAATGCATGGAATGCAAACTGGCGGGCACGGTGTGTGTGATGGTGGCCAAGGGCCAAGCGTGCTTAGGCCCGGTGACGCAAGCGGGCTGCGGCAATGTGTGTCCGGCGTGTGACCGGGGCTGTTACGGCTGTTTTGGTCCTCAAGAGCAGCCCAATACCCACGCACTGGCTGTAAAGCTGGGCGAGTTGGGGCTGAGCGACAAGCAACGCCGCGATCTGTTTCGCACGTTTAACGCCGCCGCCGCACCGTTCGCGAAGGAAAGCTTGAACCATGACTAAAAAAGCCGCTTCTCGCATCATCAAGGTGGACGCCCTGTCGCGGGTCGAAGGCGAAGGCGCGTTAGACCTGCACATCAAAGATGGTCAAATCAAAGACCTGAAGTTCCGCATCTTCGAACCGCCGCGCTTTTTCGAAGCGCTGCTGCGGGGCCGCGATTTTTCCGAAGCTCCCGACATTACGTCCCGCATCTGCGGCATTTGCCCCATCGCCTATCTGTTGGGCGCCAGCCAAGCTATGGAAGACGCCTTGGGCGTGACGGTCACGGGACCGCTGCGCGACTTGCGGCGTCTGATTTATTGCGGCGAATGGATCGAAAGTCATGTGCTGCATGCGGCGATGCTGCATGCGCCGGATTTCTTAGGCTTGGATGACGCCCTGCAAATCGCCAAAGCCAATCCTGAATTGGTGAAAAACGCGCTACAGCTCAAAAAAATCGGCAACGATATTTTGGAAGTCGTCGGCGGACGCGCGGTGCATCCGGTGAACCTCAAGGTCGGCGGCTTTTACAAAGTGCCCGCCAAGGCTCGCGTGCGTGAATTGATCGAGCCGCTGAAATGGGCCATTGAGACATCGCGCGAATTGGCGCTGGCGTTCGGTGGGTTTGAATTTCCCGACTATGAATTTGACTACACTTGTGTCTCCATGCGCCATGCCGACGAATACGCCATCCAAGACGGACGCATCGTGTCCAACCGTGGTCTCGACATTGGCGTGCCAGAATTTCCCGATCACTTCTTGGAAGAACATGTCGCCCATTCCAATGCACTGCACGGTATGACCAAGGACGGCGCGCCGTATCTGGTCGGCCCGGTGGCGCGCTATAACAACAACTTCGATCAGTTGTCGAAACTGGCTAAGGCCACCGCGAAAGAGGCGGGCTTGGCGAAAGTTTGCGTCAATCCATTTAAAAGCATCGTGGTGCGGATGATCGAAACGCTATATGCCTGTGAAGAAGCGCTGCGTATCGCCCAGGCGTATGAAGAGCCCGACGCTTCATGTGTGAAGATAAAAGTACGCGCCGGAACCGGCCACGGCTGCACCGAAGCGCCGCGCGGTCTATGTTATCATCGCTATCGCATCGACGCCGACGGCCTGATCGAAAACGCCACCATCGTGCCGCCCACGGCGCAAAACCAAAAGCAGATCGAAGTGGATCTGCGCGGCGTGGTCGAACGCAACATGCAATTGGCGGACGAAAATCTCAAATGGCGCTGCGAGCAGACCATTCGCAACTACGATCCGTGCATTTCCTGCGCCACCCATTTTTTGAGGTTGAATATCAAACGTGACTGAGTACACCCCCTGGATCATCGGCGTTGGCAACGCGTTGCGTGGCGATGATGGCGCGGCGGCGGCGGTCGTGGCGCATTTGCACAGCGAAGACATCCCGGCCTACGCCTTTGACGGCGACGGGGCGGAGCTGATGGAAATGTGGCGCGGTCAGGGACGGGTGATCGTCATTGACGCCGCGCTTTCGGGTGCGCCGCCGGGCACCCTGCATCGGTTCGAGGCCAACCTTCAAGAGCTGCCGCGCAACTTCTTTCGCCATTCCACCCACCAGTTCGGCGTCGCCGAAGCCGTGGAAATGGCTCGCACGCTGGGCCGCTTGCCGGGCGAATTGATCGTTTACGGCATCGAAGGAGCAGATTTTAGTCTTGGCGCCAAGCTGTCCCCCGACGTGGAACTGGCGGTTATGGATACGGTTCAACAGATCAAAGCCGATATTGCCCAAGGAATGGCATAAGGCTTGGTTTAACGCCTTGCCCCAAGCTGTCGGGCGCGCTACATACGGCGCATGGCCGCACCACTTCTCACCCTTCGCGACATTCACCTGACCTTCGGCGGCACGCCGTTGTTGGAAGGCGTCGACCTGACCGTGGCCCAAGGCGAACGCCTGTGCCTGGTCGGGCGCAACGGTAGTGGAAAATCCACATTGTTGAAAATCGCCGCCGGTCAGATTGAACCGGATCGAGGCGAGCGGGTTCTGCAAACCGGCATCTCGGTCAATTACCTGCCTCAAGAACCTGATTTGGGCGGTTTTGAGACCGCGCTTGAATATGTCGAGGCTGGCCTCGGCCCCCATGATGATCTGTATCGCGCCCAGGTGTTGCTGACCGATTTAGGCCTGACGGGCCAAGAAAACCCGGCGACGCTTTCGGGTGGCGAAAAACGCCGTGCCGCGCTGGCCCGCACCCTGGCGGCCAAACCCGACATCTTGCTGTTGGATGAACCCACCAACCATTTGGATTTGGTGGTAATCGAATGGCTGGAACGCGAATTGAACGCGCTGAATGCTGCGTTGGTGGTGATCAGTCACGATCGGCGCTTTTTGGAAAACGTCTCTCAAGCCAGCGTGTGGATTTATCAAGGCGTGACCCACAAGCTGCCCAAGTCGTTCGCCCACTTCGAAGCGTGGCGCGATGAGACGATTGAGCAGATTGAGCTGGATCGCCACAAGCTGGATCGCAAAATCGTGCGCGAATTGCATTGGTTGCAACGCGGCGTTACGGGGCGGCGCAAGCGCAATATGGGCCGTCTGCGTGCGCTCGATCAATTGCGCCAAGACCGCCGCGATCAGCGCGCCATGACGGGAACGGTCAATCTGACCGTTTCCCAGGGCGCGGCGTCGGGCAAGCGGGTGTTTGAAGCCGAAGGCATTTCCAAGGCCTACGGCGACAACGTGGTGGTGAAAGACTTTTCCATCCGCGTGCAGCGCGGCGACCGGCTGGGCATCGTTGGGGCCAACGGCGCGGGCAAGACCACGCTGCTCAATATGTTGATCGGCAAGCTGCAACCCGATAGCGGCGCGGTGACGATGGGCTCCAAGATCGAACTGGCGAGCCTGGACCAGATGCGCGATGCGCTCAATCCCGATTGGTCGTTGGTCGATGTGCTCACCGGGCGCAACGGCGACAGCGTCACCGTCGGCGGCCAGCAAAAGCACGTCATGGGCTACATGCAAGACTTTCTGTTTGGCCCCGAACAGGCCAACACTCCGGTGCATGCGCTGTCGGGTGGCGAACGCGGTCGGCTGATGTTGGCGCGCGCGATGACCCAGACGGCCAACGTGCTGGTGCTGGATGAGCCGACCAACGATCTGGATTTGGAAACTTTGGATCTGCTGCAAGAAATGCTCGCCGATTTCGACGGTACGGTGATTTTGATCAGTCATGATCGCGACTTTTTGGACCGGGTGGTAACGTCGGTGATCGTCAATGAAAACACCACCTCAGGCGCTGGCGCGTGGCGGGAATATCCGGGCGGCTACACGGATATGTTGGCGCAACGCGGTTTTGGCATCGGCGCGCGACCAGCCGTTAAAACGCAAGAAAAACCCGCAAAAGAGAATAAAGCCAGCGCCTCTGCGCCGACTTCGGGCCAAGTTTCGGGGGGCAAGCCCAAGCTGTCGTATAAAGAAAAGTACGCGCTGGAAACCTTGCCCGCGCGTATGGAAGAGCTCAGCGCCGAGATCAACCGTCTGCAAGCGATTATGGACGATCCCGATCTCTATAGCCGTGATCTTAAAAAATTCAACAAAACGACAGGCGAGTTGGAAGCCAAAGCGAGCGAATTGCAAGCGTGTGAGGAACAGTGGCTAACACTGGAAATGCTCCGCGAAGAGATCGAAGGCGCTTAGAGCGTTTTTTTGGCGGACGCGGTCTGCAACACCACCGTCGCACCCAACACCAGCACCAAGCCCGGATACGTTAGCGCGGGCGGTGCGTCTTGGCCCATCACCAAGCCGATGATCAACACCAACACCGGGTTGACGTAAGTGTAAGATGAAACCTTGGTCGGGCCGATGATCATGGTGCTCCACTGAAACACGAAAAACGTGATTAAGGTGGTGAAGAACGCCAAATACAAAACGCCCCAGTAGACCATGCTAGGCACCTTGGACCACTCGACGTCGCCCAGACGCGGCAGCGCCAACAGCAGCAACCAGCCGGTGCCGGTGGCGAAAATCCAAAAGCTCACTTGCGCCATGGGCTCACCACGATGCAGGTATTTCAACAACGGACCAAAAATCCCAATTGAGACCGTTCCGGCGAGGAATATGGCGTCGCCACGGTTGAGGCTCAACGCGCTGAAATCTGCAAAATTACCGCGAAAAATGACCCATATGGCGCCGATCATGCCAAGCCCCAACGCGACGAAAGAGCGCGTTTTAAGCCGTTCTTTGAGCAGCACGGCCGACAAGCCTGCCGCGACGATGGGGTTGAGGGTGAAGATGGTCGCGGTGTTGAGTGGGCTGGTGGTGCGCAAGGCTTCAAACATGGCCCAGAAAAAACCGACCATGCAGGCGCTGAGCAGAGCGTAACGGCTCAAGTCTTTGAGTGTTGGTAAGGGCAGGCCGTATTTCCATGCCACCACCGGTCCAAAGAGCATCGCGGCAATCGAAAAGCGCAGCAACGTCAGCACCACACTGTCCAGCCCTTGCGTAATGGCTGCGCCGATGGGAAACGAGGTGGAGACCAAAATGGCCCCCATAATGGTCAGCAGTTGGGCGCGTTTTTCGAGTGCGGTCATGGCGACAGTGGTGCTTTCACGGCTGAATTCACATCCGCATAAGCTTTACAGCAATTGCCGGGCAGCCCCAAGGTTTAGGCGGCGGCACGGCAATATTTTCCGCGTTAGGCGAATGTTGCCCGCCTGTAAGAGGTGGCGGAGATACAACAGTCTCGCAAATTCAAGATGTTATGATTGGGCACACGGGTTGCATGGCATTTGGGGTGTAAATGAAAAGGACACCCCTATGAGCATGACATTTGAACCGCTCTCACTGCCGTATTCAGCATCCCAACGGGCTGATCGTCTGGCCGGTGGCAAGCCCGCCGCTCCCAGCGCGGACGGACTGAGCGGTGACAAAATCAAGGATTACATCATCGAACGCATGACCGCGCGCATTAAAGGCTACGACGCCGAAGGGTTGGATGCCCAAATGCTATCAATGGGCTTGATGCCTGCGTTCGGGGGCGAACGAAACGATACGTTCAGCTCGCCTTCGTCAAACCTATCGTCATTGCTGAACATGCACTTCGACCTGAACACCTTGCAAATGCTGAACAAGACCTAGTGGTGTGGGGCTTATCCCGTAGCTGTTGTAGGGTCATTGAACCATGGAAACTGCGCCTTTGAAGTGATATGAGGGCGCATGACACACAACACGACTGCTCCCCGATCCGAACTGCTGATGCCCGCAGGCTCGCTTGCGAAGCTAAAAACCGCGATTTTATATGGCGCAGATGCAGTCTATGCGGGCACGCCCGATCTGTCGCTGCGCACCCAATCGTCGTTTACGCTGGAAGAACTGCTGGAAGGCGTGCGCTTTGCCCATGAACGCGGCAAGCGCATCTATCTGACGCTCAACCTGTTCACCCACAACCGCGACATTGAAAAGCTGCCGGAATTCGTCAAAACCGTGCGTACGGTGGGTCCCGACGGGGTGATCGTTTCGGACCAAGGGGTGTTCCATTATTTGCGTGAGCACGCGCCGGAACTGGACTTGCATGTCTCCACCCAGGCCAACGCGTGTTCGTGGCTGACGGTGCAAAGCTGGGCTGCGATGGGCGCCAAGCTGTGCGTTCTGGCGCGCGAAGTGAGCTTTGAAGAACTCACCGAAATCCGCGAAAAATGCCCCGACATCAAGCTCGAAGCGTTCGTCCATGGGGCCATGTGCATGACCTATTCGGGACGCTGTTTGCTGTCGAATTATTTGGCCGAACGCGGCGCCAACCAAGGCAACTGCGCGCAGAGCTGTCGGTGGAACTATAAAGTCCGCGCCCGGCGCAAGGACGGTGAAGAGGTCGATATCACGCCTGACAACAAGGACGATTTCGACTTTTATTTGGAAGAAGAATTCCGCCCCGGCGAGCTGATGAAACTCGAAGAAGACGACCGCGGCTCGTACATCCTCAACGCCAAAGACCTGTGCTTGATGCCCAAGCTGGACGATTACTTGGCGTTAGGCGTCGATAGCCTCAAAATCGAAGGCCGCAACAAAAGCGAATATTACGCCGCCGTCACCGCGCGGGCGTACCGTCTGGCCATCGATGCGTGGTATGCGGATCCGGAAAACTGGTCGCCCGATCCGTATTTGCGCGAAATCTATACCCTGCAAAACCGAGGCTATTCGCTGGGCTTTCATGATGGACGGTTGAGCAATCTGGCGCACAATTATGAGCGCACCGACACCGTCGGCGGGTGGCTGTTCGCGGGCGTCATTGAGCGCTGGGACGGCGACGATATGATCTTCGGTTTGCGCAATACGCTGAAGGTCGGCGCGGTGATCGAATTCCTCGCCCCGCAAGAGATCGAACCGATCCGCTTGCGTTTGTATGAGTTTGAAAACGCCGACACGGGTGAGGTTGCCGACAAAGCCAATCCCGGTCAGGGCCGCGCTATCCGCATCCCCGCGTCGCTGTTTCACAACGAAGACATCGCCAGCCTCAAAGCCTTGCTGCCCGCCTTGACGGTCGGACGCACCGAAGCGGTGCTCAATGAGGATCGCCAAGCGTTATTGCAGGGCAACTTGATGAGCATGGATGTCGAGCGCGGCTTGCGCGACGGCAGTGAAGCGCGGCCTAGCCTCAAAGGTCGCGCGCACACCGGCAAGACCCCGGCGTTGGGGTTGGACAGCTGTTGCGGACTGGGCTGTAACGGTTGTTTGATGTTTTGGAACGACGACAAATATGAAAAGGCCCGCGAAACCCTGAAGGCCAAAAAAATCGGCCACATGCTGGATAAAAAAGAGGTTCTCACTGAAGCCTGAAATACCCAGCGAGGGCAATAGTAAGACATTTGAAGCATTGCCCGTGAGGCAGTGCCATGGTAGGTCAGCACACACTAAACTGGGCGCAACAAATTGAATGTGTTGCCATAAAATGGGCCAGCTCGGTGCATGTGGGGGGCAATCGTGAACATAACGGAAAACGAAGCGGCGGAAATGCGTCAAGCCGTCGTCGATTTCAAACGGGCTATGGAGCTGCGCAGCGAGTTGAACTTGCGCGTCGCGCGCCGGGTCACGTCGATCTTGCGGGTCGGTATGTTCAGTTTTGCCGTGGTCACGGTGATTTTGGTGGTGATGTTGTTCGCGTTCACGTCAAGCGTCGGCAACATGATCTCTGTGTTGGACACCATGCGGGTGCAATTCAGTTCTATGTCGTCGGACATGCGTCAAATGCGCACGGTTATCGCCGCGATGGATCGCGATCTGGCGACGTTCCCCGTTGTGGTCGGTGAACTGGACACCATGCGCACCACGGTGGCGAAAATGAACGCCAACCTCGCCACCATGTCGGGCAGCATGACCAGTGTGGAAGGCAAAATGCGCGTGATCACCACCGACGTCGCCAACATGAACCAGTCTTTTCGCTATCTTGAACCGGCGCTGGTAGGGATTGGCGCGAACGTCAATCAAGCGTCGGAACCGATGAAAACGTTCAACAACATTTTTCCGTGGTGATGGGCATGAGTGAACCTAAAAACGATTTTGTCGCCATCGCCAGCGAAAGCATGGAAATTTTTCGCGTCGAGATGGAGACCATTGACCGTATCTCGCGAAAGATCAGCGCTAAAACCAGCCGTATGATCCGCGTCGTGTTGGCCTTTTTGGCGGTCATTTCGGTTTATCTGATATTTTTGACCTATTCCATGAGTCAAGATTTGTCGTCGATGATTTCCAGCTTGGATGAGATGTATGTTGAATTTGGTTCCATGTCGACGGAGATGCGCCAAATCACTTCGCATGTGAAAAGCATGGGGCATAACGTGCATGGTTTGCCCTCAATCGGTCAAAATATGCAGTATTTAAACGGTGACGTGGGTGACATGCAGCTTTCGTTGGAAGGGGTCAGCCGCGATATGGAGGCGGTTGACGCCAACGTTGGCTATATCGGCAATGGCACGTCGGAGATGTCTTATCGGTTCGCAAACGTGCAAAGGACCGTTAAGGTGATGGAACACGACATTCACAACATGTTGCGCCCCATGAGCATGATGCCGCGCTGATTGGACCTTGCCGATGCCGTTTACCGATGACCAAGCCCAGGCGCCACTGATCCAATCGGGATTGGCTGCGGGTGAATTCGCGACCTATTTCCAGCCTAAATTTGACCCCGACAGCGAAGATATCGTCGGCTTGGAAGCTTTGTTGCGCTGGAACCATCCTGGTGAGGGACTGGTGGAAGCGGGACGCTTCATGCAAGCGGTCGAGCGTGACCCCGAACTGGTTGAAAGCATCGATTCCTGGGTGCTTCAAGACACCATGCGCCAGGCCAGCGCGTGGCTGGACCAAGATTTGTCGTTTGGGTTGCTGAGCGTCAATATTTCAGCCTGGTCCAATGGCGAGATGCTGGTGGGTGAAGTCAAAACCGCGCTTAACGACAGCGGCTTTCCGGCCAAGAAGCTGGCTTTGGAATGTCCTTGGCGGATGTTGGCGGTTGACGTCGTCGGCATTTCACAAACGATGCGGGCGCTGCGCGCCTTGGGGTGCGTGATCGTCTTGGATGGCAATCCACTGACCCAGGACTGTCTGGACGTCGTGCGTCAAACCCCGGTGCAGATTTCCAAAGTCTGTATCGAGCACATGCAAGATCTTGCCGATAACGAAGGCATGAGCGTTCTGTCCAAGCACATTAAAAACTGGCAGAAAACCAAAGTTCAGATCGTGACCATGGGGGTCGAAAGCGAAGAACACGTCGCCTTGTCGCATAAGGCTGGATCTCGGCTGTTCCAAGGCAGCCGTTTTAAATCGGCGCTGCCCGGCGACGAGATTTCATTTTTGTTGAAGATGATTGCGAAAACCAAACAAGCTTTGAGTTTTCTTTAGTCCGTTCAACGGTATGGGTTGCCACGCGAAAACAAATACATCCACCGCGCCGGAACTTCAAAGGGCGTCGCTCGACCGCTGATGGCGTCGTCGGCGATGTCGCTCCACATCAAACTTTGCTTGACCGCCCAGCCGCCGGGATCGTCGCAAGGCGTCATCGCCAAGGCGTCGGACATGGCCCGCGCCCTGAGGAATACATCTTCGTTGGGGTACGGAATACGGCGCAATTCGCGCATGAAGGCAACGTCGCATTCACACGCCACCGACCCGGTCGCCACGTAACACATGTCATGACGCATGCAGGCCCCATCCAGCGGGTCCAACGGTGGACCCGCGTTGAGACTTGTGCCCGGACCGCACCAGTTGCCGTAAAGGGTTACCCCGGACGGCGCCCAAGACTGGGCCTGGACGGCGCCGGTAAAGCAGGCGGCGAACAAAAAAATTGAAAAGACAGCGAAACGCTTCATGGCATGCATCCGGTTGAATGTCGTTCGCCGGAGGCTAGCGCTCCTCCGTTCCGATGCCAAGTCCAAAAGTCCCTATGCCAAGCCGTACTTGCGCATACGCCGCCATAAGGTGGTGCGGTCGATGCCCAGCGTTTTGGCGGCGGCCGATTTGTTGCCGCCCGCAGCGTGCAGGGCTTGGCGGATCGTTTCGATGTCTGAGCCGGCATCGGGTGATGGCCTATTGGCCGTCATGCCGACAGGGGGCATATCGCCTTGGCGTCGATTATAGGACGGCGACAGATCGCCCAGGTTCACATAAGACCCACCGACGGCATGGTAGCGGATGTCTTGGGGCAGGCTTTCGGGCAGCACGGCTTTGTCGATGGCGCAGATGTAGGCGTGCTCGACGGCGTTGATCATCTCACGCACATTGCCGGGCCACGGGTAGTCCATCATCATGCGCATCGCATCGGGCGTGCACGCGACATCGTTGGGATAGCCGCGTGCGGTCAGGTCGGTGCAAAAGTGTTTCAGCAGCAACGGAATATCGCCGACGCGATCACGCAACGGCGGAATTTTGATTGGCACCACGGCCAGACGGTAAAACAGATCGGCGCGGAATTTGCCCGCGTTGACCATGTCGCGCAGGTTCTGATTGGTTGCGGACACGACTCGCACATCGACTTCGATGGTTTCGTCCGAGCCCACCGGCTCGAACCGTTGATCTTGAATGGCGCGCAGCAGCTTGGCTTGCAGGTGCAGCGGAATTTCACCAATTTCGTCAAGCAACAAGGTGCTGCCGTGGGCGGCTTGAAAGCGCCCCTTGCGCTTCTGCGTGGCCCCGGTGAAAGCGCCTTTGACGTGGCCGAACAGCTCGGATTCCAGGAGCTGTTCGGGGATGGCGGCGCAATTGACTTCGACCAACGGCTTGTTCGCCCGCGAACTTTGGTCGTGGATCATGCGCGCGACTTGGGTTTTACCGGTGCCGGACTCGCCCATCAACAGAACGGGCGCCGTTGAATCCGCGATCTGTTCAAGCTTTGAGACGATCGACAGCATTTCGCGGTCGTTGGTGATGAAGCCCTGTTTCTTCAATTCAGGGAGGCTTTCGGGCCCCTTCGCCTGGGTGCGGTCTTGGGAGATAACCACGTTTAGGCGGCGATCACCTTCAGGCAAAGTGATGGTGCCGAGGAAAAGCTCAAGATCGCGGGTTGAACCGTCCGTTTCGATTTGTTCTTTGACACGCACAAAGTTATCCAACGGCGAGTCTGTTGAGGCGTAGGAAAACGCCGCGCAGGTGGATCGTTTCGCCAAATCGAAAATACGATCAAGTTCCCGTTCTCCGGCGGCGCCAAGGTGGTCTTGGCCCAACATCTGCCGAGAGGCCTCGTTCTGGCACAAAACTTCACCATCTTCATTGGTGATCAAGACGCCATCTGAAATACAGGTGATCAGCGTTTCGAACAGCGGGTTCACTGCGGCCAGATCGAGCTTGTGGTCAATTATTCCCATGTCAGCATTTCTCCCACGACCTTTGCGGTCTTTGTTGGCGATTGTTGCAAGGGGATGCTGACATGAAACAAAGTGTTGCGCAACATGTTGCAGTGTGCTGCATCGAAAATAATTCAATATTATCAGTATGTTATATAACAAAAGCCTAATATATGGGTGTTGCAGGGGAGGTTCGTATACCAATAATTTCAATATGGAAATTATTTAATATCAATGGACTATGGGGTGTTTTGTTAAAATGGCATGGCGATTGCTTAATGAGGGGTTAACGAAACGGATTTCTCAGGCTAATCTGGTGATCCTTAGGGGAATGACAACCAGCCGGGGTGTTCTCCAAAGTTTTCGGGGGTCCGGTAAGCAATGATCAAGGGGGAGTTTGACCATGGCAGATATGTTTTCGGCTGACTGGATGGCGTCGTTTCAAAATGTTTGGAACTCAGAGCCAGGCTTGTCGGATGAGTTGGCGAAGATCGGATTCACTTCGACCATTGCGTATGGATTTCTCGGTGCGGACAGCCCGCTTGGGGTTCTTGTCGTGGAAAACGGCAAAGCCGTATCCGGCGGCGCATATGATGGCCAGGAGTTAAACTGGGATATGCGCGCCAGCGAAGGCGACTGGGGTAAGTGGATGAAGAAGCCGCCGGGCATGATGGGCCTCGGCATGGCGTACACGTCGCGTAAGCTCCAATTCCAGGTCGGCGATTATGGCGCGATGGTCAAAGACCCGCGCATGGCTGGCCCCTTTGTGAAAAGCTTCGCGGCAATGGCCAAGGCGTAAGTCAGTACCCACACATACACGTATGCAAAAGAAAATTTAGACCATATCGGGGAGATTTGGGAATGCTGGGGCGGAAGACATCAACAAAGACCGGAGTGTTGCACAGTGCTGTTGCATTCGCACTGAGTGCTGCAACATTTGGCTTCGCGCCGTCCGCTCAGGCATCCGAATATCAAACCGCAACCGTGGCTGTCGAGCAAATCGGCGAAATGACCACGTTGGCGGGTACCGTGGTTCCATACAAAGAAGTCAATTTGGCCGCTCAATCTCCGGGGCGGGTGACGTATATTTCCGGCGCTGAAGGGGATTCCTTCACCAAAGAAGAATTGCTCGTCACCATCGATGATGACAGCATTCAAGCCCAACGTCGCGCCGCACTGGCCGATATCGCCAGCGCTCAAGCGGGCATGCAGAACGCCCGCGTGCAGTATTCGCGCGAATTGATTTCGCCGCGCACCAATTCGGTCACCGGCATGCCGGGCATGGGCATGCCGACCATGTTCGATCAGTTCTTCACTCGTGGATTTTCCAACATGGTTGGCAATTCCAACACCGGGGTGGAACGTCAGGCCGACCTGTACAACAGTTACAGCGGCATGAACCAAGCGCAAAGCCAGTTGTTGCAGGCGCATGCGCGTCTGGAAACGCTGGACGCCAGTGCGCGCGACACCCGCACATTGGCGCCGTTCGATGGCGTGATCACGCAAAAACTTGTGGAAGAGGGCGATACCGTCCAGCCCGGCCAGTCTTTGGTGCGTTACGCCTATACTAAATATCTGCGTTTGCAGGTCGAGATCCCGGTGCGTTTGGTCTCAAGCATCGATAAAGGCATGATGTTGCCCGCGCGCCTGGATGTGCGCGGTCCTGAGGTGATGGCCCGGGTGGCGCAGATTTTCCCCATGGCCGACGCGTCCGGTCACACCGTGACGGTGAAGTTCGACCTGCCCGAAGGCACGCCCGGCGGCCCAGGCATGTATGCCGAGGTTCGGGTTCCCGATGTCTCCTCCGCGTTCCGCACCGCCCCGGTGGTGCCGACCGAAGCCTTGGTTTGGCGCGGAAGTTTTCCCAGTGTGTTTGTCGTCGATGGCGACAACAATGTGTCGCTGCGTTTGGTGCGTCTGGGCATCAACCTCGACGACGGACGCATGAGTGTGTTGGCGGGACTAAAAGGGGGGGAGCAAGTGATTTTGAACCCGCCTGCTGGCCTGTCGTCCAGTTCCGCATCCGGCTCGGTTAAGTAACCGGGCGCCGGGGGGAGGACACACATGACAGATTCAAACAAACAGACCACAGAGACTGCAACTGAGGCCCGTCACGGCTTAGGCATTGCGGGCGCGATGGCGAAGGAGTTTATCCATTCGCCGCTGTCGGTGCTGTTGCTGTTGGCGAGCCTCGCCATCGGCATCATGGGGCTTTTGTTCACGCCTCGCCAAGAAGACCCACAGATTTCCGTGCCCATGGTGGATGTGTTCTTTAGCTATCCAGGTGCGTCGGCGGAGCAGGTCTCAAGCCTCGCGATCGATCCCTTGGAACGCTTGATGAGCGAAATTCCAGGCGTTAAGCACGTCTATTCTGTGTCACGCCACGGCGGCGGCATGGTGACGGTGCAGTTCATCGTCGGTGAGGTTTTGGAAACCTCGCTGGTCAAGCTGTATGACAAGCTGATGTCCAACATGGACAAAATCCCGCCCGGCGTGTCTCAACCGTTGGTCAAGCCCAAGGGCGTCGATGACGTGCCGGTGGTGACGTTGACGCTGTGGTCGCACGAAGTGGACGATGCTGCGCTACGCTTGGTGGCCTTGGACGTGATGCAGCGCTTGAAAGAAGTGCCCAACACGTCGCAAAGTTACATCGTTGGCGGCCGTTCGGAAGAACTGCGCATCGAAGTGTTTCCTGAGCGCTTGGCCGGTTACGGCGTCAGCGTCGGTCAGTTGGCCAAGACGATCACCAGCGCCAATTCCGAAATGGAAGCCGGCCAAGTGGAATCGTCCGGCAACAACCTGCAAATCTTCACCGGGTCGTTTCTCACCAAACCCGAAGATATCGAACGCCTGATCGTCGGCGTGCATAACGGCAGCCCCGTATACGTGCGTGATGTCGCACTGGTCAGCCAAGCCCCGCAAGTTGCGGAAAATCTGGTGCAGTATTTCACCGGCCCGGCGTATTCGTCCGGCGAGGTGTTCGCCCCGGTCGGCGCGCCGGCGGTGACCATCGCGGTGGCGAAAAAAGTCGGCACCAACGGCGTGACGGTGGCCGAAGGCGTTTTGGATCAGGTCGAATATCTCAAAGGCCGGATTATTCCCGACAACGTCGAAGTGTCGGTCACGCGCAACTACGGCAAGACCGCCAACGACAAAGTCAATGAATTGATCTTTAAGCTGTTCGTCGCGACGGGCGCGGTGACGGTGTTGATCTGGATCTTCTTGGGCTTTCGCGCCGCGGTGGTGGTGTTGATCGTGATTCCAGTGGTGATCTTGGTGACCGTGTTTGCGGCCTGGATCATGGGCTTCACCATCGATCGAGTGAGCTTGTTCGCGCTGATTTTCTCGATCGGTATTTTGGTCGATGACGCCATCGTGGTGATCGAAAATATTTACCGTCATTGGCTGTTAAAGGGCGAGGTCGATACCGACACCTCGATCGAAGCCGTGGCCGAGGTCGGCAACCCGACCATCCTTGCGACCTTCACCGTGATCGCGGCGTTGATGCCGATGGGCTTCGTGTCGGGCATGATGGGGCCATATATGGCGCCGATCCCGGCCTTGGGCTCGGTGGCGATGATCTTTTCGCTGTTCGCGGCGTTTATCTTTACGCCGTGGCTGGCGATGCGCATTCGCCCCAGCATGGCCTCGTTGCAAAAAGCGCATAAGAAAGAAGAAAATCAGCAGAAATGGCTGGACGGTTTTTTTCGTCGCATGTTGGTGCCGCTGATCGAAAGCAAAGTTAAGTACCGCATTTTCCGCCTCACCATGTTGGGCGTTCTGTTCGCATGTTTCGCGCTGTTTTACACCACCTCGGTTACGGTGAAGATGTTGCCGCTGGACAACAAGCCGGAATTCAACGTGGTCGTGAACATGCCCGAAGGCACGGCGCTTCCGGTCACCGCCAACGTCACCCAGGCGCTCACCGATCAGCTGTTGACGTTGCCCGAAGTGACGGCGGTTCAGACCTATGCGGGCACCGCCTCGCCGTTCAACTTCAACGGACTGGTGCGCCATTATTACCTGCGCCAGGACGCGTGGCAGGCCGACATCCAGGTTCAATTGCTGGAAAAGGGCGATCGCGACCGCAGTTCGCATGAATTGGCTGTGGCTGCGCGTGACATGCTGACGCCGATGGCCAAAGAAATGGGCGCAAAAATCCAGGTGGTTGAAATGCCGCCCGGACCGCCGGTTTTGCAGACCTTGGTCGCCGAAGTCTACGGCCCTGACGCCGCGACTCGTCGTCAGGTGGCTCAAGACCTCACCGCCGTGTTCGCCAAAGCCGGCAACGTGGTCGATGAAGACAACTTCATCCAAGACCCTTATGAAGCCTGGCATTTTGTTGTCGACCGTGAAAAAGCCGTGCGCCGTGGCGTGTCGGTGGAAGACATCAACATGCAGCTTGAAATGGTCATGGGCCGCTACAAGCTGGGCGATGTGAAAATCGGCAACATCTTGGAACCGCGTTACATCGTGATGCAAATTCCCATCGCGTTGCGCGATCAGTTCAGCCGCTTGGGACAATTGCCGGTTCCGTCGTCGACGGGCAAGATGATCCCACTATCCGAATTGGGCCGCTTTGAGAAGGTGTCGCAAGATCAACTGATCTTCCACAAGGATTTGCGTCCGGTCGAATTCGTCACCGGTGAAGTGGCGGGGCGCCTCGCGGCGCCGATCTACGGCATGTTCGCAGTCGAAGATTTGCTGGTCGATTACACCACGCCGGATGGAGTGAAGTTGGAATCCAACTATCTCTCGCCGCCCACCGACAGTTTCACCAGCGCGTTTGAATGGACGGGTGAGTGGACGGTGACGTACGAGACCTTCCGCGACATGGGCCTAGCCTTTGGCGTGGCGTTGGTGTTGATCTATATGCTGGTGATGTGGGAGTTCGGTAACTTCAAACTGCCGGCGATTATCATGGCGCCGATCCCGTTGACCTTGATTGGCATCATTCCAGGGCACTGGTTGTTCGGCGCGGAATTCACCGCGACGTCGATGATCGGCTTTATCGCGTTGGCGGGCATCATTGTGCGCAACTCGATCTTGTTGGCCGATTTCTCCAAGCGTTTGGTCGATGACGGCATGCCGGTCCAAGAAGCCGTGATCGAGGCTTGTCGCGCGCGTACCCGTCCGATCATGATCACCGCGCTGGCCTTGGTGGCTGGCTCCAGCGTGATTTTGTCCGATCCGATCTTTCAGGGCATGGCGATTTCGCTGATGTTCGGCGTGATGGTTTCGACGTTGTTGACGCTGGTGGTGATCCCGCTGAAATGCGCCACCATCGATCCGAAAAAGGTTTACGGTTGCGCTTCCGGCGTGCAGACGTTCAATGCTTCGCTTTCCGGTGGGGCTGCGGTGGCTGTCACGGATGTCGGTATTTCTTTGGACGCGCCAAGCGCTCAAAAGAAAGATTCGACCCAAGGCAAAATCCGTTTGCTGTGGGTGATCCCGGCGATGATCGGCATCTTTGCGTGGACCGCGTTGATGACATTTGTCGATTGGATCAGACGCTGGAAATGGGTGCAGAAACTTCTGCCGGTGTTGGCGATGGTGGGGTACGCACTGCGGGCGATGCCGTACTTTATGATGCTGTTCGTCAAAGATACGTATACGCGCTGGCGTGAAAATCGTGCGCAGCAACCACAACCGGCGCCAACGCCAGCTCCAGCGCCTGTCGCAACGCCGGCTCCGGCTCCCGCTCCTCAAGCGAAACCCAAGCCGGAACCGCAAGTGAAAGCAGAGCCCAAACCGGAACCAGACGTGGCTACGACGACGCCGGACGTGAAGACGGCACCCGTTCAGAAAGCTCCGGCCCAGAAAGCCCCAGCTGAGAAAACTCCGGCCCAGAAAGCTCCGGCTCAGAAAGCCCAGGTCAAGAAGAAGTCCCCGGTCAAGAAGGCGGCTGTGGAAAAGACCCCAGCGGCTAAACCGACGAGCAAATCTGCGGCTAAATCCGCTGCGAAGCCGGCAAAGGAAGTCAAAACGCAAGCCAAGGAAGAGCCTAAAGCCAAGCCTAAAGCCAAGGCTAAAGTTCGGCCCAAAGCCAAACGGCGCGGTATCCGCCTGAAAACGGTGGAGAACGGCTCCGGCCCCGACCCAAAGAAGACTTCGGTCAAAGATCAAGGGGATGAGACATGACCTATGTGAGCAAGAAAAGGAATCTGATCATGCGCACGAGATTGATGGTTGGCGTGATGGTGATGGCGCTTCCTTCTGGTGCGCTGGCGGCGGACGAAACGACGACCACCGCCGTGGCGCCAGGTGATGGCGCGTCTCAATCGACGTGGCGGTCTACAGACTCCGTTTCGCCATCGCCGCAGGGTCCGTTTTTCTCGCGTCGGATGCCGCCGAACCAAAATGCTGTGAGCCAGGGCGGATTTCCGCCGATGGGTTTTGATCCGATGAACCCGACGAACCCGGAGAACACGGCTCACCCGGAAAGTGCGAATTCAACCGTGGCGCAAAACACCATGGCGCCGCAACCGGGCCCCGGCATGATGGCGCCTCGTCCGCAAAATGCGTATGGCAATGCTTTTGGCAACAACATGAACAACAACATGGGTGGCGGCACCGGCACGGACGTTCAAGTGGAAGTGCGCGGGCGGATCGGTTTGGGTGGTCGCGGGTCAGGACAAGGCGCTGGCAGAGGTGGCAACGGCTTCGGCAATAACGGTTTTGGCAACTTTATGCAGGGCATGCCTTATGGAATGCCCTACGGTCAGGGCTATGGCGCGCCTTATGGAACGCCATACAACAACGCGCCGCAGTACGCGCCCCAACCGGCGCAGCAGCCCACGCAAAGCCGTGATGACGCTGCGGCTGCGGCCTCGGCTCCGGCGCCCGCACCGACGCCCGGTCCGACAATGGCGCAACCGCAAGAACCTCAATGGGTGAAAGACAGCCGCGCCGAAGCCGAAAAACTTCGCGTTGAGGCGGAGAAACGCTTTGCCGAAATGCAGAAAAGCAATCCTTACGCCCAGCCGTATCGTCCATACGGCCCTGGCGCCTATGGCCAACCTTACGGCCAGGGCTACGGCGCTCCCTATGGCGCTCCTTATGGAGCTCCCTATGGTCAACAGCCTTACGGCTACGCCCCGCAACCACAACAGCAAGCCACACCACAGGGTGGCGGCGATGGAGGGAGTACTCGGTGATGAGTAACCGTTTGACGCTGGCGGGAGTTTTGATCGCGGGGATGTCCGTCGCGAGCCCGTCGGTGACGGCAGCTCAAAACCCGTGGCGCGCCGACCCTCAAGCCAGTGGTCAGTACATGCCTAAGGCCACCCAACAGTCATTGCAGGTCCCCAATCCGCCCGCTGCGCCCAAGTACGCACCCTTAGACGGCAAATTGGATGACGCGCAGAGCCGTTACCTCGGCTATCCGGGGGCAGGCAATTTTGCCAACGGCTTCGGTTATGGGGGGATTGCCCGTCAAGGCGGAGCTGGTTATCCGGGTGTTGGATATCCCGGTGTTGGCTATCCGGGTATTGGGTCTGCCGGTCTTGGTTATCCCGGCCTCGGTTATCCCGGCCTCGGTTATCCCAGTGTCGGCGTCCCCGGTCTAGGCTGGGGCGGATACCCCTACAATGGTGGGGGGAATGGTTTTGGCGGCCCTACGTCCTGGATGCCATTTTGGTAACAGGAACACACGATAGGGCCACAAAAAGTCGGGTTGTTCACTCGACAGAGTTAATGGGTTGAATACCCAATGCGGGTTTTGGAGCATCCCCTCTCCTGCATCCGTCTTCAAACTAGGGGGCTAAAAAATGAAGCACAAGGAGTACTGGATATGAACGCGACCAAAATGATTAAAGTCCTGGCAGTTGCCGGTGTTGCAGTTGTTGGTTCCATGGTGGCAAACGACGCCGCAGCTTGGGGCTGGGGCCCGTTTGGCAACAACAATGGCTGGGGCAACAACGGCTGGGGCAACAACAACAACAGCTGGGGCAACAACGGCAACGGTTGGGGTAACGGCAACGGCAGCGGCGACGGCTCTGGCTCTGGTAATTTCTCCATGGGCTTCAGCGGTAACGGTAGCGGTAGCGGCAACAACAACTGGAATGGCAACAATGGCTGGAATGGCTATAACGGCTATAACGGTTATAACGGCTACAACGGTGGTGGCTACGGCGCACCTTATGGCTATGGCGCACCTTACGGTTATGGCGCACCTTATGGCGCACCTTATGGCGCACCGGCTCCTTACGGCTATGGCGCACCTGGCGCACCTGCTGCTCCGGCTGCACCTGCCGCACCGGCTCAATAAAGCCTATCGGTTGGATGGGAAGCGCCGCCTACGGGCGGTGCTTCCTGCCCACTGAATTTTTCGTCGTTTCAGACTGAAAACCCATTGGTTAAAAGCAATAACACGTTTCAGGGACGGACCTTGCTATGCGTATTTTGATGACGATTACAGCCGCAATTCTCAGCGTCGCCTTTATGGCGGGCGTTATGGGCGAAGCCGTCGCGGGTAGCAAAAAGCCTTTTTCGGCGACAGCGGTTCAGACCTTCAAGGATCAGCAGGTTCAAAGTGGAACCATTTTTGTGTCCGGTGACGACACCCGTTTCGAATATGTCGAACGCGGTCGTCAAATGGTCAAGATCATCCTGCCAAAACAGAAGATTATGCGCATTCTGTTTCCCCAAGATAAACTCTACATGGAAATTCAGGCCCCGGTGGATGCGCCGATGTCATCGGGCGGCGCAAAAACGCCGTGCCCGCAAATCGATGGCCTGACGTGTGAGAAAGTCGCCGACGTCAAGTTTGGTGAATTTGATGTCCAACAGTGGCGTCAGAGCCACACCCCAAGCAACGCCACGTCGATGCTGTGGTGGGAACCTGAGCGCAACATGATCGTGCGCCAAGAATTCCCCGACGGTCGCATCATGCAATTGACCATGTCCGCGAAAGTGAACTTTGAAGGTCGTGAGGCGGAACGCTGGGACATGTCTTTGGCGGAACCCAGCGGCAAGGTCACCAAAGCCTATCAATTGGTGGACACGGATCTGGGCATCATCGTTAAAGAAGAAAACCCGACCCTGGGCATGTCGCGTGAATTGCGCGATCTGAAAGTGGTCAGCAGTGTGGCCGGCTGGTTCGATGTGCCGACCGACTATCAACGCATCGAGGCGCCAAAAACGCCAGCTCAGTGATGCGCGCTGAATAACATCTAGAATTTAAGGGACGGCATTATGATTACAGTGGTGGGAAATCTGAAGGGAGGCACGGGTAAGAGCACGGTGGTGTTCAACTTGGCCCTGTGGCTCGCCAATGCAAATCACTCTGTGGTGCTGTGCGATCTGGACCCTCAGAACACGCTGCGTGACGCCATCGATGTGCGGGTCGAAGAAGGCTACGAGCCCACGGTTTCCGTGTACGGTTCGATCCCGAAGAAAAGCAAGGGTAACGTGCTGATTGATATTGGCTTGTCCGACATGGATGCGGCGCGGTCCGCCCTGGGCCGAGCGGACCGGGTGCTGATTCCGGTGACGCCATCACAAGCCGATGTGTGGGCGACCCAGCAGTTTCTCGCCATCATCGAAGAAAGCACCCGCGCCAACAGTAAAAAGCCCGAAGTGCTGTGTTTCATCAATCGCGCCGACACCCATCCGGCGGCGACTGAGAATATCGAGACCCAAGAGGTCTTGAGACAAATCCCGGGATTGGACGTCTTGGATCAATCCTTATCGCAACGCATGGCGTTTCGCCGGTCCTTCAGCGAAGGGCTTGGCGTATTTGAATTGGAGCCCCGCGGCAAAGCGGCGCTTGAGCTAAATGCACTGGCTAAAACGCTTTATCGTTAAAGCGTAAAAGCCGTAATTGGAGAGTAGGCATGCCTGTTATTCGTTGGATCATGAACCATCTGGTCATTGTGTTCGTCACCGTACTGGTCGTCGCTGGCCTGGTCTATCAGGACGAAATCAAACGTGAGCTTGTACAGCTTGACGTCATGGAAGAAACGTCGAACGAGGTTGCTTCCGCGGCTGCGCCCGAAACCGCGCCCGAAGCTGCACCCGCAGCTGAAGAAGCTGTTGCAACGCAAATGCCGACGCATTTGACGGCAAGCGCTGCGCCTGCTGAAGACGCGCCGGCGCCTACTGCTGCACCCGCAGCTGCGGCCCCCGTTGCGTCGTCGCCGGCGCCTGCAGCTCAGCCGATGAGCCCGCAAGAGATGGCGGCGAAAAACAAGGCCGCGTTCGAAGAAGCTCAAGCCAAAGCCCAACAGATGCAGGCCGAAGCCGAAGCCAAACGCAAGGCTGCGTATGAAAAAGCGCAAGCCGATGCTGCAAAAGCGCAGCAAGCCGCACGCGACGCCCAAGCCGCAGCCGAGGCGAGCATCAAGAAAGCTCAAGCCGACGCCCAGGTCCGTCAGCAAGAAGCTGAAGCCACCATGAAAAAAGCCCAGGCAGATGCCTTGGCCCGTCAGGAACAGGCTCAAGCTCAGCAAAATGACGTTTTTGAAAAGGCTCAAGCCGAAGCGGCGGAGCGGGCTAAACAGGCGCAAGAACAAGCGAAAAAAATTCAAGCTCAGATGAACGCCGCCCAGGCTGCCGCGCCGAAGAGCCCGGCTGAAGCGCAAGCTCAGGCCGCACAAGCCCGTGAAAAGGCGATGGCTGAATTTCAGGCTCGTCAAAAGGCTCAAGCCGAAGCGCAAGCGGAATGGGTCAAAGCCCGTGAGCAAGCGCGCCAACAGGCTCAAGCCCAGGCTCAAGAACGCGCCAAGGCCGCTTATGAGCGCGCCCAAGCTCAACGCGCTGAAATGATGAAGCGACGTGCTGAGGCACAGTCTCAGGGCAATCCTGCTCAGGGCAACCCGGCTCAGGGCAATCCGGCGAACGCAAATGCCCAAGCCAACATCGACCCCGCGTTGATGGAACAGTGGACGGCGGCGCGTACGGCGTATTGGCAACGCGATCTCGCCAAGGCCGAAGAGCTCTACAAAGCTTTGGTCGAAAGCAGTGAAGAAGCCGACATTGCCGGCGAGTTGGGCAACCTCTACTTCATGCAGCGCCGCTACAAAGACGCCGCCGACATGTTTTATGAAACGGGTCTGCGTTTGTTGAACGGCGATGCGCCGTGGACGGCCACTTCGGTGATGGGCGTGCTGAGCCGTCTGGACCGGGAAAAGGCCAACGCGCTGGGGGCCAAGATTCATGAGGCGCGCGCTGCGGCCATGGCCAAAGCCGCCGCGGATCGTCAAGCGGCCTCACCCGCGCAAGCACAAGCACCGGCTCCGGCGCCTGTAGAAAACAACGCCGCCAACTAAGGACCTGTTAAATGGGCACTGTTCGAAATCTCTTTGCGATCATTGGCGTGCTGGCCGTCTTGGCCGGTGTCGCCGTGTCGCCCTATGTGTGGGAGGTGAAAACACGTTTCGCCGAATTCGACGACAAGGCGCTCGACACCTATGTCGAAATGTTTCGCCAAATCCTCGAAACCGGCAATGCGGCCGAAGCAACCGTGTGGCGCTCTCAGGTCAGTGAAGACCTGACGGCCGAAGAGGTCGATCAAACGATCAAGTTCGTCGCCAACGAACACAACATCAAAAACGTTGGTGAGTTGCCGCTCTACAAACAGGTCGAAGCGATGAGCGGCAAGCCTTATCGTTTCGTCAAAATCTACATGTTCTGCAACGCGCAGACGGCGGCGCAGATGCTTGATTATTCCGATGCCTTCGCAGCGTATCTGCCGTGCCGTTTGTCGCTGGTGGAAGACAAGCAAGGCAAGTTGTGGATCTACACCTTGAATATGGATCCGATGATCTACGGCGGCAAACCGCTGCCGCCTGAGTTGAAGGCCGAGGCCATCAAGGTCAAAGAAATTATGTTGGATGTTTTGGATCGCGGCGCAAAGGGCGATTTCTAACGCCCGAACCATGGAGTGATAACAATGTTGTTTAGCCGCCCGAACGCAAACTTGACCGAGCGTTTGAATAATCTGGAAACGCACCTGCAAGAGGAGCATCCGGATCTGGTCCAGGTGCTGCCGACGTACCGCAAGCTCGATAAGGTTCTCTATCGTTTGGGCCTGTTGAAAGACGATGAATCGCTCGCCACCCGTATCACATGGTGGCCGCTGATCAGCGTGTTGGGGACGTTCTCGTCGGGCAAGTCGACCTTCATCAATCACACCTTAAGCAAGACCCTGCAACGCACCGGCAATCAGGCGGTGGACGACAAGTTCACGGTGATTTGTTATTCTCACCATGAAAATTCGCGCACGTTGCCGGGTACGGCTTTGAACAACGATCCGCGCTTTCCGTTTTTTGGCATCGGCTCAGAGATCGAAAAGGTCGCTGAAGGCGAAGGCCGACGCATCGACACGTACTTGCAGCTGAAAACCGCCGACACCGATATCCTCAAAGGCCGCACGCTGATCGACAGCCCGGGCTTCGATGCCGACGATCAGCGCCGTTCAACTTTGCGCCTGACCGATCACATCATCGACATTTCCGATCTGGTGCTGATCTTTTTCGATGCGCGTCATCCCGAACCGGGCGCGATGCAGGACACCTTGAAACATTTGGTGGCCAAGGCAACCGGGCGTGCGGATTCGACCAAGTTCATCTATATTTTGAACCAAATCGACACCACCGCGCGCGAAGACAATCCCGAGGAAGTCGTCGCCGCGTGGCAGCGCGCCTTGGCGCAGACGGGGCTGGCGAGCGGTCGGTTCTTGTGCATCTACAACGAAGAAGCCGCCGTGCCCATCGAGGATCCGGCTTTGCGGGAACGCTATCAGCGCAAGCGCGACGAAGATATGGCCGAGATCACCCGACGCATGGACGAAGTCGAAATTGAACGCGGTTATCGGGTGGTGAGCTCGCTTGAAGACGTCGCCCGTCAAATCGAACTGGACACCATTCCGGTGATCGAAGCGGCGGTTGAGAAATGGCGCAAATTGGTGTTGATCGGCGACGCTGTCGGGTTTGGCGTCGCGATTGCGCTGGCGTTTGGTTTGGTGCAAGTCTTTGGCGTTGATCCGTTCGTGTCGGCGTATGACGCGGTGAAGGGCTATGTGCTGAGCATGATCGCCATTGCGGCGGCGGCGGGCATCTTGGCGCTGTCATGGCATTACACGTCGCGCAGGGTGACGGCCAAGTTTATCGCCAAGACATTGCCGACGGTGTTTGGCGATTACGAATTGAATTTGCAAAACGCGTTTTTGAAGAACACTCGGGCATGGCGCAGCGCGTTTTCGAGTGGTGTTTCTGGATGGGGCAAGGGCACGCGTCGCATGCTGAGCGAAGTGCTCGGCGCGATCGAAGGACATATCCAGCGTCTGAACGATCTGCATACCGATCCATCCGGGCGCAAAGTTCCCGCTGCGGATAGCTTGGCGTCAGCGCCGGAGATTGAAGTCGCAACAGATGAGGCGTCGATCGAAACGGGCTTGGTTGCAGATCAGGCGCAACAGATTCTCCCCCCGGAATCTGACGACCAGCCCAAACAGACGTCTGCGGGGTGATCCAAGGTCAGTGTGGCCGGGGGAATTAACCTTTCGGTGAACATAGGTCATAACGATAAAAAGAATGGGACAGGGACGTGTATAGAAGAGTGAACAACAGCCGCTATGTCGTAGCGGGCATCAGTGGCATCGTGGTGGTGATGAGCGTCTTCACATATTTGATGTGGGGCATCGCCAACCGCATCGACACCATGACGGACACCATCGTACGACTGGGCACCGATATCCACACCATGACAGAAGTGCAAAAAGTTATGGTCCAAGACGTCAGCGCGATGTCGACGAATATCGCCACCATGCAGACCTCCGTGCACAACATGGATGGTCAGTTGGGATCGATGGCGCACAACGTTGCGGTGATGACCGGTTCGACGGTGAACATGAATTCGTCGATGGCGCGGATGTCCAACGATGTTGGTCGCACGTCCAACATGTTCTCATCGCCGATGTCCTACTTTTGGAACATGGGGCGTTAAGCGAAACTCAAATTCAAGATGTAAAATGGCGAGCCAAAAGCCGGGCCAAAAAGGTGGGGTAGCTCAAGCGAGATTCAACAGCTTGAGCAACCCGCCTTTTTCTTTGGGCGGGCGGGGAATGTATTTTTCGATGATTTTGGTAATGCCCTTGCCGGCCACTACCATATGATCGGCATTTTCCTCTTCGCAGAGGTATTCCGCCACCGGGATGATCGCCGCGCGCACGTTGTCTGGGGCGAACATCTCTTTAGCGCGGTCTTCAAGCTCGAATAATATTTCTTCACTATCGACTTCGTCTTCGACCGACAGGCCAGCCAGGATGCGTGAGATTTCATCGATGCGAGAGATGTCGCCGGAGCAGCACGAGGTGCTGCCGCAGACCAGTTCTTCGGCGATTTGACCGCCAAACAATTCCAACGCCCGATTTTCCAGGATGTCCATGAAGGAATCCCAGCTGTGGCTGATGAACTTCTTTTCCGCGATGGTCATCGGCGGTCGCGGTCGCATGCGCACGGAAACAATTTTTTGATTCAAAAGATACGCCGTGATGGCGTGTCCGGCCTCGTAAACGGACAGGCGAAAGGTATCGTCTAAACACCGGGGATGTGGTTCGTGTGAAGTCATCCTAGCCTCAGAATCAAGTTTCAAATGTATGAGAAAAGTATAGCCCAGATCCGCACATTAGAGCATACGAATTTTCGAAAATTCTAATAAACTGAGGGGATTGAGCGTGTGTTGTTTTGGTGGCGCGCGCATGCTTGGTGTGAAACAAAATATTGTCCACACATATGAATCGGCTAAGACTTACAGCTCTTCCACCACGCGAGAATTTGTTCTAAATCGCATGGGAGTTGCACGCCCAATCCACCGGTGAAACGGCTCCACGAGTCCAGTTCGATTTGCGGCACGGACACCACGGTGGGGATGTTTTCCGCCATCACCGCCATCAGTTCGTCCGACAGCCCGCCGCCATCTTTTTCATGTTTGCCAAATTTTTCCACCACCACGATGTCGGCGTGGTCTTCAAGCGCGCGGCGCAGGATCATTGACGCCTCCGCCAGCATGGCAATGTTCATGGAACAAATATTGTTGTCTAATTCATATTGTGTGGGGCGGACCAGAGCGACGTGCTCGCCCGTTTTGATGTCGATGGCGTCGACGCCACAGCCCGCCGCCGCGGGGTCCAAATCTTCGGGTGTTTCTTGCAAGATGCCGTGCACGTTGACGCCGGCGTCGCGAAGCGCGCGCACGAAGGCCTTCATCACGTCGCGGATCGGCGCGCCGCGTTCATAAACGATTCCTGCGACCGGCGGGTTGGGCATAAACGTCAGTTCCTCGGCTTGGACTGGGTTCAGTATAGAAGTTCGCTTTCAGCACGGGAAGGGTTTCGACGCTGTTGACGATGCTGTTGACAGGGGACCGCACGCCAGGGCATTGAGGTTCTATGAAACTTTTACGCTACGGCCTTTGCGGTCAGGAAAAGCCGGGTCTGTTGGACGGGGATGGAAACATCCGTGATCTGTCGGCCCATGTAAAGGACATCGCGGGCGCGGCGCTCGGCGACGATGCTCTGGCCAAGTTGGCTGCGCTAAACGTTGAGGATTTGCCGCTGGTTGACCGTGGCGTTCGGGTGGGGCCGTGTGTTGCGAAGGTCGGCAAGTTCATGGCCATTGGCTTAAATTTTTCCGACCACGCCAAAGAGACTGGGATGGCTGAACCGGCTGAACCGGTCCTGTTTACCAAACACACAAGTTGCATCAACGGCCCCTATGATGATGTGGTGCTGCCCCGCGGGTCGGTCAAAACCGATTGGGAAGTTGAACTGGGCGTCGTCATCGGTAAAGCCGCCAAATACGTCTCCGCAGACCAAGCCTTGGATCACGTCGCGGGTTACTGTGTGGTCAACGATATTTCCGAACGCGCGTTTCAACTGGAAAGCACCGGCCAGTGGGTCAAGGGAAAGTCCTGCGACACCTTTGGTCCGATCGGGCCGTGGTTGGTGACGCGCGATGAAGTGGAAAATCCGCAGACGCTTGATATCTGGCTCGACGTCAATGGCGAACGTCGTCAAACCGGCAACGCGCGCACGATGATCTTTTCCGTAGCGCACATCATCAGCTATCTATCCGGTTTCTTCACCCTACATCCGGGCGATGTGATTTGCACCGGCACCCCGCCGGGCGTCGGCATGGGCATGACTCCGCAACAGTTCCTCAAACCCGGCGATGAAATGCGTCTGGGCGTTGAAGGCTTGGGCGAACAGCGCCAGCGCGTCCTTAAGGGCGACTGAGTGTCGCTCCTCATACACAAAAAAATCCCCGGCGCGATGGCCGGGGAGAGGGGCTTCACATGATTTGAAAACGTTCATCCGGTTCAAGGAACCTTAGGGGGAGCCTTGTGTTCTACCCTGGGGCGAAAGCTTGGGAGGGGAGCTTTCTGGGGAAGGTGGATGCTCGTTTTCATTGTTGGCAGAGGTTGGGAGGGAACCTTCTGCTGAATTGCTCCTTAAGCCATTTGCGCCAAGCCCAGCGCCGCGACGACCGCGGAGGTGAGGCCGACGACAAAAACGATGGCGGCGGAGCCGAAAGCGATGCGCATTTTTTCGATTTGTTCGGGGGTGCGAGTTTTCATCTTTCGTCTCCTTCAAGGATCTTGTTCGGGGTGTTCTTAATCGTTGAACCGATCATCGCATGGCGTCACTGAACGATCTCTGAACTGGAACTGAATATTAGCTGAACAGAATGTTCATTGTGGCGGTGCTTATCTCTCTAACTCCTTTGAAAACAAGGGTGATCCTCGTTCATGTTCGTGCGCCATCTGGGGCGTAGATGATATTTTATGCAGAAAAAATCTAAAAATTATCCCCTGTTTGGATGATGTGAAGCGCTGCAAAAAAGACCATTGCTAGGACCACCCGCCACATAGCCACGAAACGGATCGCCGCATGAACACGCTTACAGACAACAGCAAACGATATGGATTGATCACTCAGGCTCTGCACTGGGGGGTGGCCGCGCTGACCATCGCTGCATATGTCACCGGCGAAGTCTTGGTTGGCGCTGCGGATGAGGGCAAAGCGGACGTGATGTTCTGGCACGCGTCGCTGAGCGTTTTGGTGGCGGTCTTATTTGTGGTCCGCGCCGCATGGCGGGTTAGCCAGACCAGCCCTGACGAGTTGAACCAGAATAAATTTATGGTGCTGGCGCATAAGTTGACGGTGTTGACGCTTTACGTTTTGCCGGTGGCGCTGACGGTCACGGGCGCTCTTTCCATCTTGGCCGCGGGACAGGCTGTTGAATTCTTTGGCCTGGATTTTCTCGCCGGGTGGACGGTTGTCGATATTCAGCTGAGCGAACTGACGCAAGCGACCCATGTCATCTTAGCGCATGCCGTGATCACCGTTTTTGTCCTGCACACGCTGGCGGCGCTGTGGCATCAGTTCGTCAAGCGCGATGGCGTGTTGACGCGCATGTTGCCGATGAGCCTTGGCAAATCCTAAGAGGTGATTTTGTCGCCAAGGATGTCGATCAACTGGGGCATCACGGCGTCTGCTGACGATTGTTTCAACGCGCTGGTCAGCACGTGCCTGACCGCTTGGGCGGCTTCGGCGTGCGCGTCGAGCGCCGCGGCCATGCGGGTATAGTAATCAAGGTCTTTGGCGGCATTGCGGATGGCGAAGCGAAACGCTGAACTGTCGCTCTGTTCGATATAGGGGCGCAGGCGTTCAAGGGCCACGCCGCCGGCGCCGCCGGTGGCGAGCACTTCGGTGAGCACGCCCAAATCGACGCCGCCTTTGTCCGCCGCCGCGACCGCCTCGGAAATGACCACGGCTTGTCCGATGGACACGAAGTTGTGCAACAGCTTCAAACGGTGTCCCGCCGATACCCCGCCGCCGTGATAGATGTTTTCCGCATAAGCATCGATATAGGAACGCGCCTTCGCTACATCTGCGTCCGCACCGCCCATCAACACGTTGAGCTGACCGGTTTCGGCTTCTTTGGGGGTGCGGGTCATGGGCGCATCTACGTACGCGCAGCCCTGGGCGCGCACGGCGGCGGCGATTTTCAACGTGTGTTCAGGTTCCGCCGTGGTCGCGTCGATGATCAGCGCGCCCGGTTCCAGGTGTTGCAGCAAACCGCCTTCGCCCAACACCACGGCTTCGACTTCGGGCGATCCGGGCAATACGATAAACACGGCGTCCTTGGCATGGGTGACGTCGCTGAGGTTTTGGCTGAAGCCGGCCCCTTGCGCCGCCAGGTCACCGCTGGGCTGGTTGCCGGGGTGGTCCAAGATCGTCACGCGATGGCCTGCGAGCAACAGGTTCTTGGCGATTCCGTGGCCCATCAGGCCGCAGCCGATGAGACCTAAGTTTCCGGAGTAACGGGGCATGGGGGGCATATTTGTGGTCCTTGTGCTCGTCTCAATTCGCATTACAGTGACAGCTTATCGGATTTTGAGTGTCGAGTATAAGGACTTCCCCGCATGCCTCTGCTTGATTTGGTCATGCCTGTAACGGTGTTCGCAGCGGTGTCGGTGTCGTCGCCCGGTCCGAACAATGTGATGATTACCGCCAGTGGCGTCAATTTCGGCTTTCGCCGCACCATCCCGCATATGCTGGGCATCGCCATCGGCTTTGCGGTGATGAATTTGGCGGTTGGCCTCGGCTTGGGGCGGATGTTTGAAACCTATCCGCTCATTCATGTGGTTTTGAAATACGTCAGCATCGTCTATCTGGTTTATCTGGCCTGGAAGATCGCGAATTCAGGCCCGGTGGAAGAGGGGCGCGCCCGCGCCAAACCGTTCACATTTTTGCAAGCCGCCGCTTTTCAATGGGTCAACCCCAAAGCCTGGGCCATTGCCGTCGGCGCGGTGGCGACGTTCACCACGGTGGGCGGCGATTTGTTGGGCGAAGTGATGGTGATGTCGTTGATCTTTTTGCTGTGCACCATTCCCAGCGCCAGTACGTGGACCTTTTTCGGTACCGTGATTGGTCGATTCCTGCACACGCCCGGACGCTTGAAGGCCTTTAACTGGTTTATGGCGGGACTTCTTTTGCTGTCGCTTGTTCCCGCAATCACCTGAAAATGCTATGGTAAACATGTAACTTATCGTTGCGTAACGAGAGGGATTCGGGAGTTTAAGCCTTGAACGCTCACGCACCACCTGGAAAGCCGACCTTGACAACGCCAACCTTACAAGCGAGGGGGCTTTCAAAAATTTACCGAACCGGAGAGTTGGAAGTCTCGGCGCTTCGCCAAGTTGACTTCGATCTCTATGAAGGTGAATTGGTGGTGCTGTTGGGGCCCAGCGGCAGCGGCAAATCGACATTGTTGAACATTCTCGGCGGACTTGATCGTCCATCCACCGGTTCGGTCTTGTTTCGGGGGCAAAACCTTGCCGACATGAACGATAAAGACCTGACGCTCTATCGGCGCGATCACGTCGGTTTCGTGTTTCAGTTTTACAATTTGGTCGCCAGCCTAACCGCACGTGAAAATGTCGAACTGGTGACCGAAATCGCCCCCAACCCGATGACCGCCGATGAGGCTTTGGGGCTGGTGGGACTGGCTCGGCGCATGAATCACTTTCCGGCTGAACTTTCCGGCGGCGAGCAACAGCGCGTCGCCATCGCGCGCGCCATCGCCAAACGTCCCGGCATCTTGATGTGTGACGAGCCGACTGGCGCGCTGGATTCCAAAACCGGCATTTTGGTGTTGGAAGCCATCGCCCAGACCAATCGCGAGCTCGGCACCACCACCGCCGTGATCACCCACAATGCGGTGATCGCCGACATGGCCGACCGGGTGATCGTGATCGGCGACGGTCGCGTTCAAGAGGTGCGTCAAAACACCACCAAAAAACAACCGGGAGAACTGTCATGGTGATGGCGCTCTCTCCGCTCGATAAAAAAGTGGTGCGCGATCTGGGCTCCATGTGGGCGCAGGCGTTGGCCATCGCGTTGGTGATCGGCGCCGGCGTGGCGATGTTCGTGATGAGCGAAGGCATGCTCAGGTCCTTGTTCGAAACCCGTGCGGCTTATTACGAACGCTATGGATTTGCAGACGTGTTCGCGCCCTTGAAACGTGCGCCCAACGCTTTGTCGGTGCGGATGGAACATGTCCCCGGCGTGCGCATCGTCGAAACGCGAATCAAAGAACGCGTCACCCTGGACATGCCTGACATGGATGAGCCCGCACAGGGGCAAATCTTATCGTATCCGGTGGGCGAAGAGCCGCGCCTCAATCGGTTGCATTTGGTCGCTGGGCGCTGGCTGGCGCCGGGAAAATCGGATGAGGTGTTGGTCAGCGAAGCCTTTGTCGAAGCTCATGCGCTTAATGTAGGGCCCGGCGACGCCATCACCGTCATATTGAACGGTCGCAAGCGCGCACTGCACATCGCGGGCGTGGTGTTGTCGGCGGAATACATCTACGCCATCCAACCGGGCGCGATGATGCCCGATAACAAACGCTATGGAATCTTTTGGATGTCGCGCCCGGCCTTGGAGGCGGCGTTCAACATGAAAGGCGCATTCAACGACGTGATTATATCGCTAGATCCCGGCGCCAACATCGATGCGGTGAAGGCGGATATCGATCTGATCTTGGAACCTTACGGCGGGGTGGGATCATACGGTCGGAAGCATCAGGTGTCCGATTGGTACGTGTCCGGAGAAATGAACCAATTGCGCAATATGACCAAGTTCGTACCGCCGATTTTCTTGGCCATTGCGGCGTTCTTACTCAACGTCGTGATCACCCGTTGGATCGAAACGGAGCGTGAAGAAATCGGCCTGTTGAAAGCGTTCGGATATTCTACTGGTGCGGTGGCGGTGCACTATCTCAAATTGGTGTTGGCGATCACCATGGTCGGCATTGCGCTGGGCTTTATGGGCGGAGTATGGCTGGGGCGTGGGTTGGCCGGTATTTACCAAGAGTTTTTCCGTTTTCCATTTTTGCATTTTCATTTCGACGCACAGGTGTTCGCCATCGCAGGCGGGGTGAGCTTGCTTGCGGCGCTGGTCGGCACCTGGGGCGCGGTGCGCCGCGCGGCGTTGTTGCCGCCCGCCGAAGCTATGGTGCCGCCTCCGCCGACCAGCTATCGGCGGTCAAGGTTTGAAGGCGTGCTCACCCGCTTAAGTCAGCCATCGCGCATGGTGGTGCGGCATTTGGTGCGTTGGCCGGGACGTTCAAGCCTGACCGTGTTGGGCGTTGCGGCGGCGGTGGGGGTGTTGATCGGGTCGATGTTTTTTATGGATGCGATGGAAGAGCTCATCGACATCAACTTTAATCGCGCCGAACGCCAAGACGCAACCGTCAGCTTTATGGAAGCCAAAGAACCGCGTGCGTTGGACAACGTCAAGGCGATGCCGGGCGTATTGGTGGCGGAGCCATTTCGGGCGGTTTCCGCCAAGCTCTATTTTCAAGGGACGGAGCGGCGTGAAAGCCTCATCGGTTTGATTCCCGGCGCGCGTCTCAGCCGCGTTCTCGACCAAAACTACGATCCGGTGAACGTGCCCCAAACGGGTTTGGTGCTGTCGAAAAAACTTTCCCAATTGTTGGGTGCGGGGGTTGGCGATGTGGTGATCGCCCAAGTTACGGAAGGGCGCAGGCCGACCTTGGAACTGCCGGTGGTTCAGGTGTCGCAAACGATGATGGGCAGTCCCGCGTTTATGGACTTTGACCATCTCGGCGCGGTGATGCGCGAACAAGGACGGCTGAACGGCGCTTACGTTAAGCTGGATGAAAACCGCAATAAAGATTTCTTTCGCGCCGTGAAGAACACGCCGGGCATCATCGGCGTGTCGATCGCCAGTACGACGCTGACAAGCTTCCGTGAAACGATGGCGGAAAACGTTTTGGTGATGACGTTTTTCAATGTGATTTTTGCAGCCGTGATCGCGGTCGGCGTGGTTTACAATGCGGCGCGCATATCGCTGTCGGAACGCTCACGGGAATTGGCCAGCTTGCGGGTGCTTGGCTTTACGCTGGGCGAAGTGTCGTTCATTTTGTTGGGGGAATTGGCGATTCTCACCGTGGTGGCGCTGCCGTTGGGGTGCGGTTTCGGTTATGGTTTGGCATGGCTGTGGACGTTGTCGTTGGACACCGATCTGTATCGCATTCCGCTGGAAGTCAGCAAACAGACCTATGGTTTCTCCGCCCTGGTGGTGATACTGGCGGCGGTGGGTTCCGGGCTTGCCACGTTCCGTCAAATTGGCAAACTGGATATGGTGCAAGCGTTGAAAACGCGTGAGTAATTGATAAGGAATTCGCACACATGGCACATGGTAGACCCGTAAGTTTTGGGCGCTATATTTTCTGGGGCGTGATTTCCGCTTTGGTGGCGGCCTTTTTGGCCTGGGCCTTTGTGCCCAGCGCCGTTCCGGTGGATGTCTTGAGCGTTGACGTCGGACCGATGACTGTGCGAGTCGAAGGCGAAGGCCAAACACGGGTCAAGGATATCTACGCTATTTCGGCCCCGGTTGCCGGGCGCTTGATGCGCATCGAGGCTGAGGCCGGCGATCAGGTGGCGGCGGCAAAGACCCGTTTGGCGGTGATCGAACCCGCCGATCCGACGATCCTCGATAGCCGCAGCCGCGCCGAGGCTGAGGCCACTGCCCAAGCTGCCGAAGAAACCTTGGCGTTGGCGTCGGCGGATGTCGAACGCGCCCGTGCGGAGTTGGGTTTCGCCCGCGCCGAGCTTTATCGTGCACGCAAGCTCAGCCAAAACGGCACCATCTCTCAGCGCGCTTTGGACGTGGCCGAATTAGATGCTGCGACCCGCGCGGCTGAAGTGAAAAGCGCCGAAGCCACCCGAAAGGTCCGCGAACATGAACTGCAAACCGCGCGCGCTCGGCTGCTGACGCCGACGGCCGACGGTGCGGATGGACAGTGCTGCGTCGCCATCACCGCGCCCATCGACGGGCAGGTGTTGCGCGTCTTGCATGAAAGCGCCGGCGTGGTCAGCGCCGGTGAGGCGTTGATGGAGCTCGGCGATCCGCGCCACCTGGAAGTGGTGGTGGATGTTCTGACCAGCGACGCTGCGCGCATCCGCGAAGGCGCAGCCGCTGTGATTGAGAATTGGGGCGGGGCGACCTTGAACGGCGTGGTCCGCCGGATTGAGCCGTTTGGCTATACCAAGGTTTCCGTGCTCGGCATCGAAGAGCAGCGCATCGACGTGATCATCGATTTCACGGACCCCGCATCGCCGCCGGCCACCTTGGGGCACGGTTTTCGCGTCGAAGTCGGTATCGATGCCTGGCGGGGCGACAACGTCCTGAAAGCGCCGATGTCGGCGTTGTTCCGGGTCGAGGGCGGCTGGGGTGTGTATGTGATGGACGAGGGCAAAGCCCACTTGGCGCGTCTTGAGGTCGGACATATGAACGGTCGCGAAGCCCAAGTGCTCAGCGGTCTTACCGCAGGCGATGAGGTGGTGTTGCATCCATCCGATCGGATCGCCGATCAGGTGTCGTTGACGCACCGCGAAAAATGATGGGTGAAAAATAGTTAAACGATCAGCGTTGGGAAATCATGTAGTCCGGTTTCAGCCGGCCCATCGACAGCAACAGCTGATAAATCGCCACGCGTTCGTCGTAGGTCGACGTGGTGTAGTTGATCTGAGTGTTGTTCAGTTCGTTTTCTGCGTCCAACACGTTGATCACCGTTTCCTTACCGGCGTCGCGCAGCTTGCGGCGACCTTCGAACACTTCGGCCGCAATGTTCACGGCGTTGCCCAGAAGTTCTTTGCGCTTGCGCGACGTGACCAAAGATTGCCACGACAGACGGGTTTGCTCGATCACCTTGGAGGTGATGTATTCGTAGTTGTCCATCGAGGCTTGATAATCGAAATTACTGATGTCTTGGCGGGCGAGGGTCGAGCCGCCGTTGAACAAGTCCCACCGCGCCGATAACTTCATGGAGTAATCGCGGCGAATCCCCATGACGCCACCCAATTTCTTTTCGTAATTGGCCGCGCCTTGCAGATCGAGATTGGGATACAGCGCGCTGGCCGATCCCCGGCGTTGTTCGCGCGCCAGTTCTACGGTTGCCCCTTGACCGATAAGCGCTGGGTTTTCGATCAGGGCGATTTCCGTCACCCGTTCCAAGGAACTGGGGATGACTTCTGCGGGCGGGGAAGGATCGATCATGGTCGGCAAAGCCGGGGCGTGGCCGAACACTTGCTCATAGGTGCTGATGGCGTTGGACAATGCGCCTTCGTAGCCAACCCGGCGTTCCTTGGCGATTTGCAAACGCGATTTCGCCTGCAGAACGTCCTGGGTCACACCCGAACCACGGCGCACGCGTTCGTCTTCAAGGTTGAGCTGGCGCAAGATGGTGCGTTCGTTTTCGCGGGCGATTTCCACCAGACGGCGCTGGCGCAACACGTCGATGTAGGCCCTGACGCCTTCAAATAGGGTGCTTTGGCGGGTGCCTTCCAAGGACAGTTGGGCAACCTCGCGATTAACTTCGGCGGCGCGCACCAAAGACGTGGTGTTGTAGCCGTCGAACAAATTCTGGATCACCGTCAAGTTGACGGTGTTGATCACGCCGCGGCTAGGGTCGCGTTCGCCGCGCCCGCGTGTGGTGGGGCTGTCGATCACTTCCGGGCCGATCTCGCCGGTGACGGAGACGGATGGGTAATAGCCAGCCTCAGCCTCGGATATCGAAGCGCGGCGCGATTCCAAAGTTTTTTCGGACTCGCGGATTTTGGGATGGCTGTCGATGAGGTACTTGAGCTCATTTTCGATCGGCTGCGCTGCGGCTGCGCCCACGCTTAAGGGCCCCACGCCAAGTCCGGCGCCAAGTCCCATACCAAGTCCGGCGACGAGCAAAGCGCCGAAGCAGGCCTGCGTCCTCACTTTGGGAACAAAACGCGTCATCTGGATCACCGATCGTCTCACTGAGAGCACTCTATTTCATCGAGTCATTAATGTTGAGTCTATGGGCTTCAACCCATTGCGTAAACTGTCTATCACACTTAAGAGAGAGCGACAATTCACGCCGTACGGAAGAGCTCTGGGCAAAACCGGACGAAATCTGCTTAAATGGCGATAATATAAAGATAAAAGCACAATCCAATCGAAGAATATAAGGGGCGAAGAATGGCGTTGAGCGCTCAAGAAAATTGGAAAAGTCAGATATTGAAGGCAAGCATTGTGGCGGGCCTGCTCGTGATGCTTGGTGGCTGCGCGGCGCCAAGCACCCCACCTGTCAACCCGCAAAGCCAAGCAACGCAAGGGATAGGGGGCCAGGCGGACGCGAATCCCGCGACGCCGTCGGCGTCTTTGAACGCCTTACAGGCGTGGGCAGAATCCGGAGATATCGGTGCGCAATACGATTTGGGGCTGACGCTTGCCGATTCTGACTCCAAAGCAGCAGGGCGCTGGTTTGAAGGCGCGGCGCTTCAAGGTTACGGCCCCGCAGCCTATCAAATGGGGCTGATGCAGAGTGAGCCGAAACGTGCGGTGGAGTGGTATTCAATGGCTTCAGCCATGGATCATATCGGCGCGCAATATAAATTGGGCGATGCCTACCTCAACGCCCGTGGCACGGCGATGGAACCGGAGTGGGGCATGATGTGGTTCGAGCGCGCCGCCCGCGCGGGCTCGGTCGACGCCCAACGCGCGTTGGGCGTCGCCATGGCGACCGGTGCGGCGGGGACGGTTCAAAGACGCGAAGCCTTGATGTGGTTGTTGATTGCTGCGCGCCAAACCATGGATATGGGGAGCGATGCGGCTGCTGATATGATCAGCGCCTTGAAAGCGCGCCTCAACCCTGCGGCTATTAAATTGGCCGAGCAACAAGCTGAGGTCTGGGTTAAAGAAGCCAGCTCAACCGATGTTGGCGACCGCGCCACTGTCCGCTTCACCCAATACGCACTCAACCGCTTGGGCTATGACGCCGGATATGCCGATGGCATTGATGGTGAGCGCACCTACGACGCGATCGTTGCGTTTCGGGTTGCCGAAAAGATGGGCGGTGGGGGAATCGATGGTGCGTTGCTGGATCGTTTGCGCGAACGTTTGAGCGACTTGAAGCGTCGGAACTAAGCCACTTCTTCACTGATTTCGCTCAGCTCACGAAGCAGCTGTTGGCGTTCCTCAAGGCTTAAATGCGGCGCGCTCAGGAGTTTGCGCAGTACATCCAGTTCGATGTGATGCGCCACGGCCTTGGTGGATGTTACGCCGGACGTTTCCTCAGCTTGCACGGGTTGCGCTGTTGCAAACAACGCCGCCAGCGCCAGCGCGCCCAAAAGGGCCAGTAGATTTTTGGGAATATCAAAAGCGCTCATCATGAGGCTCCTTACAAAGCGGACTGAAACGCACACGCCAATGTTTAGCGTTGAGTTTAATATACGCGCGTAAACGTGACGCAGGTATGACACCCGTCACAGCCCAACCTTTTTGAACTTGAGGGCTTGCAGCGGCGCGGGACTGAGGTACTTTGAGGGGCGGGCGTGGTCGAGGTGAATTTGGTGATGGATATATACAGATGAGCATTTGGGGAAAAGTGATCGGCGGCGTCGCCGGTTTTGCCGTTGGCGGGCCGCTGGGCGCCCTGTTGGGTGCGGTGGCCGGGCACGCGCTGGACAAGGCTCACGGCGGCGGTTCGGCATTGGGACGGGTGTCGCGTGAAGAGCAACGCCAAGTCGCCTTTACCCTTGCGGTGATTGCGCTGGGCGCGAAAATGGCCAAGGCCGACGGACAAGTGACGCGCGACGAAGTGCAAGCCTTCAAGCAACTGTTTCGCATCCCCCCCGATGAAGTCAATAACGTGGCTAAAGTATTCGACCGCGCCAAGACCTCGACCGCAGGGTTCGAGTTATACGCGCAACAAGTCGCAAACTTGTTTCCTCACGAACCCGCAGTTCTTGAAGAGTTGCTGGGTGGACTGTTTCACATTGCCAAGGCAGATGGCGTGGTGCATCCGGCGGAGTTGGAATACCTCAAACGCGTTTCCGACATCTTCGGTTTTGATCGGCACACCTTTGAGCGCATCATCGCCACGCATTCGCCGTCTGGGCAGGCTGATCCTTATGGCGTTTTGGGTGTCGATGCGGATGCCACGGACCAAGAGATCAAGGCGGCGTATCGCACGCTCATTCACGAAAACCACCCCGATAAGCTGATGGCGCAGGGTCTGCCTCAGGAATTTATCGATCTGGCGAACGAAAAAATGGCGGCCATCAACGCCGCCTATGACAACGTCAAGAAGTCCCGCGGCTTTAAATAATCAAAGACTAAGGTGTCATGAGCACGCTCACGGTTTCACCCAATTTCAACGACCGCCCACCCGCCACCCCAATCGATATGCTGGTGGTGCACTACACCGGCATGCAAACCTGTCAGAGCGCGCTGAAACGCTTGTGCGACAAAGACGCCGGGGTGAGCGCGCATTACCTGATTGATGAGGACGGCGCGGTTTATCGCTTGGTCGATGAGGACAAACGCGCCTGGCACGCCGGGATCGCGTGGTGGCGCGGGGCGATGGATGTGAACGGTCGCTCCATAGGCATCGAGTTGGTTAATCCCGGCCATGAATTCGGCTATCGCGCGTTTCCCGACGCCCAGATGATGGCGCTGGAAGGTCTCGCAAGCGCCATCGTCAAACGTCACCCCATTCCCGCCCATAACGTGGTCGGCCATGCCGATGTCGCGCCATGTCGCAAACAAGATCCTGGTGAACTGTTCGATTGGAAGCGGCTTGCGGACCACGGCATTGGCTTGTGGGTTGAAAATGCCGCGCCAGCCTCCGCCACGGCGGATGAAATCGCGATCATGCTCGCGGCTTTTGGTTACGAAACCACGGACCTTTTCGCGACCATAACCGCATTTCAGCGTCATTTTAGACCCAGCCTTGTCAGTGGTGAAATCGATCCGGAAACCGTGGGGATTCTCAAGGCCTTGCTCGATAGGGCGTAAACGCCTATTTTCCACGCGGACCAGATGACTGGATGGCCGTCCTCGCGTTCGCGCGGGGGAGGAAAGTCCGGGCTCCACACAAACACGGTGCCGGTTAATGGCCGGCGGGGGCGACCCTAGGGAAAGTGCCACAGAAAGCAAACCGCCTGAGCTTGCTTAGGTAAGGGTGAAAGGGTGCGGTAAGAGCGCACCGCGTCGCTGGCAACAGGGACGGCACGGTAAACCCCACCGGGTGCAAGATCGAGAAGGACGGCCGGGGGCTTAGGGCCCCAAGCGTGTTTGTGCGCTGTCGTTCGGGTGTATCGCGTGAGGCGTCTGGCGACAGGCGCCCCAGATGAATGGCCATCCATCCCTCATTTGTTTGAGGGGGGACAGAACCCGGCTTACAGGTCATCTGGTCCATTTTCTACACACATTTTCTGAGCTACCGTGTACGCTAATGGTATGAAAACGGATACGGAAATTCAGATCGAAGGCTTGTTCAAAGCGTTCGGCGAACACCGGGTGCTGTGCGGCGTCGATATCGAGATCAAGCGCGGCGAGTTGGTGGCGTTCGTCGGCGGGTCGGGCTGCGGCAAAACGGTTCTGCTTAACCACATCTTGGGCCAGCTCGAACCGGACCAAGGGGTGGTGCGGGTCGCCGACCATGAACAAGACGGCGCGCCTCTGGTCGATGTGTCGCGCCTGACCCCGGCGCAGTTGGACGTGCTGCACACCCATTGGGGGGTGGTGTTTCAAATGAACGCGCTGTTTTCTGGATCCGTGTTCGACAACATTCATTTATGGCTACACGAAATCCGCCATTTGGAAGACGAAGACATCGTGCCCATCGCCAAGCGCGTGCTGAAAGCGGTGGCGCTGGACGACAGCGATGAGTTTTTGGACATCGACGTGAACAGCCTGTCTGGCGGCATGGCCAAACGATTGGCGGTGGCGCGGGCGCTGTCGATGACCCCCGACGCGATCTTTTACGACGAGCCGACCACCGGGTTGGATCCCACCAGTGCAGCGCAAATTCAAGACTTGATCCTCGAAACGCACGAGTTGGATGCCGAACGTCAGCGCACGACCATCATCATTACCCACGACAAAGACCTGCTCAATCGATTGAAGCCGCGCACCGTGATGCTTTACGAAGGACGAGTTTTTTTCGATGGCCCATTCTGTGATTTTGCGGCCTCTGACTCGCCGATCATTCGCCCATATTTTGATCTGATGCCGGTGTTGCATCAAGGTCAGCACAAACAGGCGCGATAGCCGAATTGTTGGTCTGTGGTCGAGTTCTGTTATTATATTAAAAATATTCATAAAATAAAAAAATAATATAATGTTTATTTTGTTTTGAAGTGTTTTGTTATTTTAATTACTGGTTCTGGTTTTATAAAAATATAAATTTAATTAAACTTGAAAAGTATTCAATTTGTTACTATGTATGGGGCGTCTGCAAATCATTGCGGACAGCACCGAAAGGCATGCAAAATGTCATTCAAGTCATTCTCCACCACACAAGTCACGTCTGCTAAAGAAAAGTCCGTCGATAAGCCTAAGGGCGCCCCGGCTAATGATCAGTCGAGCGCAAAATCCGACAAGGCGACGGGTGAAACCGCACCCTCTTCCAAATCCTGATCCCGGTGTGCGCAGGACTGTTCCCTGGGTTGTCAGGATTGATTGCGTTGGCGAAGTCGCCAACCAAGACGCATCGATAGCGTTTTGCGCGATGACCATGGATAGGGCTCTCTTTATAGATAAGAAAATGCCTCATTCGCTCGGCCATCCAAGGCGAGATGGCGAGGCGCTTTCTATTGGGTCAGCGGACCCTATGGCGGAGCAATTGAAAAATTCGATCCGCGACGACCGCAAATATCGATCGGAAAAAGTTCAATAGCGCAACTTACTTTTCGTTGCGTCAAACGTCTCTGCCTCGACAAACCAAAAATGCGATGAGGAGTAGATCGCAGCTCACGGGACGTGAGCTTGCGTCTTTTCCTGTTTTTTCGGATTTGATGAATTTATCGATCCGCCAACTGTTTTTGACATACAAAAGGATTTTCAATGGGTGTTTCCTTCGCGAACGAAGCGTTGCCGGCGGGTGTGGCGGCGATTGAGCTTGCCGCGCCTGACTATGGTCATCCGTCGGAAGACCTTTATGTCATCGGCGTGACGGGAACCAACGGCAAGACGACGGTCTCGTACTTGATTGGCGAAGTTCTTAAAGCGGCCGGTCACAAGCCGTTTGTGTTGGGGACTTACAATTCGGGCAACCGAGAACTCTCCACCCCTGAAAAGCCCGATACCATCCGGTTCATGAGCGACCACCTAGAGCAAGGCGGAACGCATTTCGTGATGGAAGTGACGTCAGAAGGCATCGATCAAGATCGCATTCACGGAATCGATTTCGATATCAAGATACTCACCAACATCACCCAAGATCATCTCGATTATCACAAGACCTACACGCATTACGAAAAGACCAAATTGGGGTTTATGCGCCAAGGCTTGTCGCATAAAATTTACCCCCAAGGCTTTTGCGATGTGGCCTTAGATTTCGCGCCCCAATTGTTGGGCGATTTTAATTACCTCAACATTCAGGCCGCGGTGAGCGCCTTGCGTCACATCGGCATCGACGAAGGGTTCATTCGCGACACATTGTCGTCGTGCGTGGCGCCGAGGGGGCGTATGGAGCGTGTCGAGGCAGGCCAGCCCTTTATGGTCTTGGTCGATTACGCCCACACCCCCGACGGTCTGCAAAACGTTCTGAGAACCGCCAAAGACATCGCCCAAGCGCGTGGCGGCAAGCTTTCGGTCGTGTTTGGCTGTGGCGGCAATCGAGACCGCACCAAACGTGCGCAAATGGGCAAGATCGCCGGTGATATCGCTGACCTGACGGTGATCACGGACGACAACCCCCGCGATGAAGATAGCCAGACGATCATGGATGAAGTTTATAGCGGCGTTGTCTCCAGCGAGCGTGCATGCGTTTTGATCAAAGAACGCCGCGCCGCAATCGCCTACGCCATCAACAACGCCAAGAAAAACGATGTCGTGATTTTGGCCGGTAAAGGCCATGAGACCTTGCAGATCAGCAAGGGCGAGACCGTTCATTTCGATGACTGTGAAGAAGCGGTCAACGCCATCCGCTTGAAAACGCAAACGATCAACTGACGTTCAAAACCAATGCATAGGATATATTGATGCCCCGTGTTCGCCGCCCTTTCGCGCATCCTTTACACACCTTACACATCTTGATGTTCATGACGCTTTTGGCGTTGCTGCCCGGTACGGTCATGTCGCAGGAAACGGCCTCCGCCATGCCTGCGAACGCACACGCCAAAAGCTATGGCGGCGGCTGGGAATGCGATGTGAACCATCGCCAAGTGAAGGGCGCGTGCACGGCCGTGATCGCCCCCGCCAACGCTTATCTGACCGAAAAAAGCTACGATACGGGATGGGACTGCCTGCGTGGGTTTCGCAAAGTCGACAATGCCTGCGTGGCCATTGATATGCCTGCAAACGCCTATTTGGATTCTTCGGGAGACCGCTGGGTGTGCAACCGAGGCTTTTTGACCTTAGACGACGCCTGTGTGCGCGTAGAGGTGCCTGCGAACGGATACCTGGCGGATTCTTCTTATGGTTCCGGTTGGTCCTGTAACCGTGGCTTTCGCGCCAGCGAAAAGGCTTGCGTGGCTGTCAATGTGCCGAAAAATGGCTACTTCGTAGACGGCGCATACGGTTTGGGTTGGCAGTGTGATCGCGGCTTTCATGCCGTAGACGGCGCTTGCGTCGCCGTTGAGGTGCCGGCCAATGGATACTTCGTCGGTTCGGCGTCGAACCTGGCGTGGAAATGCGAGCGCGGGTTTCAGGCGAGCGGCAAGGCCTGCCTTGCGGTGAAACTGCCGACGAACGCTCATCTCGATTATTCGGGAAACGATTGGGAATGCGACGCGCCGTTTCGTAAGAAAAAGGATGTCTGCGTACGCTCGTCCGGAGGGTGGTAAGGGCTACTTTCGTCTGAATGCGGAGGTCTCTTATTGGGTTTTTTCAAATTTGCGCTGGCGTGTTTCTCTGTACCAGACGTAAATGCCGCTGCCGACGATCAGCGTTGCGCCGCACGCGGTCCAGAGGCTGGGCACGTCGCCGAACACCACAAAACCCCAAATGATCGCGGCGACCACCTGGGAATAGGTGAACGGCGCTAGCATCGACGCTTCCGCTGAATGAAATGCTTTGACCAGCAAGAAGTGGCCGCCAGCACCAGCTAGACCCATGGTCACCATCAGGCCCCATTGGGTCGGGGTGAACGCTTGCCAGTAAAACGGCACGATGGCGGTGAGCACCAGGGCGCCGACGGCTGTGGAATAGAACGTGGTTGCGTCAGGATTGTCTTTGGTGCGGATCACCCGCGTCATGACCATGTACACCGCCAGCAAAATGGCTGTGGCCAGGGGCAATAGCGCCGTCCAGCCCAACACGTCTGAGCCCGGACGCGCCACCAACACCACGCCGATGAAAGCAAAAGCGACGCCAGCCAAACGCCGTGGGCCGACATGCTCGCCCAAAAACAAACCGGCGAAGAGGGTCATCAGAACGGGCGCGAAAAACTGAATGGCCGCCGCATCGCCCAGCGGCATCAAGGTGATCGCCACATACATGAACGAGGTCGCACCAAACAGCGAGGCGGCGCGAATCAGCTGAAGGCCCGGCCTGCGTGCGCGCAGAAACTGGAACGAACGCCGCTTGGCCGCATAGACGGTGAAGGTGATGGCGGTGTGAAAGAAATACCGCGCCCAAAGCACGACCAAGATGGGTAGCTCAAGCGCCAAGTGCTTGGCGGTGACATCCATACCCGCGAGCATGGCGCCGGTGACGATGATCATCAAGATGGCGAGCGCGGGTGCGATATGAGTGTGGTGAGAATCTGTGGGGGAGGTCATGGACCACCATAGACCAAGTCAAAGATGACATGCCAGCGTGATTGCGAATAACTGATCATTACACTCGCCTTAAGAACAAAAGAAGAACAGTTGTTCTGGAGAGCCCCAGTTACCCCCAGTAAAGCCCAAGCAAAACCAAGCATTCCCATTGACGCCCATTATATCCCATGCTATCCCATAAGCTACCAATTGGGCCCATGCGTGCGTTTGACGTGTAGTTTGGGTGTGCTTTCAAGACTTCGCCATTGAGTTCCGTCATGGGGATGGGGCCGATTTCGAAGGCAAGGAAGCGAATGTCAAAGGCCTGCAACAGGTCTTTGCTTGATGCATCAGTTAGGGGGAGTCATGGCGCTGCTCGTCGGCCGTCATCTCAATAAGATAGACAAGAAAGGTCGGGTCTCCGTCCCGAAGCCTTATCGGGAAGCCGTCATTGCTGAGGGCTTCGCGGGCGTCTACATTTACCCTTATTTCAAATACCCGGCCTTGGAAGGCGCGGGCGAAGCGTTCATGCAGCGCCTGTCCGCTAGCCTTGACGATAACCTTGAGCTTTTCTCCGAAGCCCAAGAAGACATCGCTTCGATCACGTTGGAAAACACCTTCCAGCTGACCTTCGACCCCGAAGGACGGATCAGCCTACCGGCGGAACTGTGCCAGCACGCCGGGCTCGACGGCCAAGCGTTGTTTGTCGGTCGTGGTTCGCGCTTTCGAATCTGGTCGCCGGACGCTTATCAAGAACACCACGGCGGCGCATTGGAAAAAGCCAAGGCCACCGGGGCGACGCTGCAACTGTCTCCACGCCAGACATCCGGGGGAGACTGAGCCCATGTCCCAGCCTCATATCCCGGTTCTGCTCAATGAGGTTTTGACGGCGCTTGGTCCCCGCGACGGCGGCATTTATGTGGACGGCACCTTCGGCAACGGCGGGTATGCACGCGGCATTCTCGAAGCCGCCGATTGCGTTGTGTGGGGGATCGATCGTGACCCCAATGTCATCGCCAAAGCTAAAGATATAGAATCCGAATTCGGCGGGCGTCTGCGCGTCGTAGAAGGCCGCTTCGGCGATATGTTCGATCTGTTAAGCGCCCAAGGCGTCAGCGCCGTTGATGGCGTGGCGCTGGATTTGGGCGTGTCGAGCATGCAGCTCGATCAAGCTGAACGCGGATTTTCGTTCATGTCCGATGGGCCGCTCGACATGCGCATGGAACAAAAGGGCCAAAGCGCCGCCGATGTCGTCAACAATTTTGGTGAAGAAGACCTCGCCAACATCATTTATGAATTCGGCGAAGAACGCCGCTCGCGCTGGGTCGCGCACGCCATTGTCGAGGCGCGCGCTGAGCAGAAAATCACCCGCACCGGTCAATTGGCCGACATCGTTTGTCGGGTGGTGAAAAAATCCAAAGACGGTATTCATCCCGCCACGCGCACCTTTCAAGGCCTGCGCATTTACGTCAATGACGAACTGGGCGAGGTCGATCGCGGCCTCAGCGGCGCGGAACGGTTACTCGCCCCCGGCGGGCGTTTGGCCGTGGTGGCGTTTCATTCGTTGGAAGACAAGCGGGTCAAATCGTTTCTCAATGCGCGTTCCGGCAACGTGCCCAATCCATCGCGTTACGTGCCCGACACCGGTGAAAAAGGCCCCGCGCCGACGTTTAAGCTGCTCAAAAAGGGCGCCATCAAACCCACGGCTGCGGAATGCAAAATCAATCCGCGTTCACGCTCATCGCGTTTGCGCATCGCCGAACGCACGGATGCGCCCTCGTGGTTGGCTGAAGGGGGGGCGTCATGACCATGCGTTCCGCACTTTTGCGTCACACCACGGTGTTGTTCTTGCTTCTGGCGGGCGGCATTTCGATGGTGCTGTTTTCGGTCAAGTATCAGGTTCACGACTTGGAATCGCAGTACAAGCGCTTGAGCGGCGAGCTGGAAGACGAGCGCCGCGCGCTGCATGTTCTGCGCGCCGAATGGGCGACCTTGAACGACCCCAAGCGCATCGAAGCCTTGGCCGCTGAATATTTGGACATGAGCCCCGTGCCGCCGCGTCACGTGGTCGGACCGGATGCGATGTTGAGCATTCCGGTGCGCGAAATTACGTTTGACGATCCCGCTGAGGGTGGGGAGGCCCTGCGATGAAGCGCAATTCTCCTCTGCAAACTGAAATTCCGTTCGAAGCTCTCGACCCCGAACGCATCCGCATGGAAAGTGCGCGCAAGCAAGCCTTGGAGCAGGGCCGTACGCGCCTGTTGGTCACCGGGGTGATGTTCGCCTTGGCGTTCGTGGTGCTGGGCGGACGCCTAGTCGATCTGACCCGGCACGGCAAAGATGGCGCGCCAACGTGGCGGGCCATGAACAGGTCAAAGGCCGAAAACCCGGTGGTGGTGCGCGGCGACGTGCGCGACCGCGCAGGCCACATTCTCGCCACCAGCTTGCCCACTCAGTCCTTGTATGTCGATAGCCGTGAAGCGCTAAAAGGCGGCGATCCTGAGGAAGCGGCAAGCAAACTGCTGAGCGTCCTGCCGGACCTGAACCGTGAGCATGTCCTTGAAAAGATTAAGGGGGGCGGGCGCTTTGATTGGTTGGCGCGCAATCTGACTCCGGATCAAGTGTGGGCGGTGAACAGTCTCGGCGTGCCGGGATTTGGATTCCGCCGCGAAGAACGCCGGGTCTACCCCTACGGCCCCAGTTTCGCCCATGTTATCGGCTATACAGATGTAGACGGGCGCGGAATTTCCGGGGTCGAGCGCACGTTCGAATCGCGTCTCGGCACCCAAGGGGAAGCCATTGATCTGTCCATCGACATGCGCGTGCAAGCGATCTTGCATGAAGAGCTGGTCAAAACCCAAGCGCGCTTCAACGCCTTAGGCGCGGCGGGCGTGGTGATGGACGTCAACAGTGGTGAAATCGTCGCCATGGTCTCGCTGCCCGATTTCGATCCGAATATGCCCGCAGGTTCGTTGGGCGAAAGCGGGTTCAACCGGGCGACCAAGGGCGTGTATGAAATGGGTTCGACGTTTAAGCTGTTCACCACCGCCATGGCGCTGGACACCGGCACCGTGAAGCTGACCGACGGCTACGATGCGTCGGAACCGATTCACATTGCGCGTTTCACCATCAACGATTTTCACGCCAAGAAACGCTGGCTTAGCGTGCCTGAAATTTTGGTCTATTCCAGCAATATCGGCACCGCCAAAATGGCGCTGGATGTGGGTGCGAAACAGCAAAAGGAATACCTGAAACGTTTCGGTCTGCTCGGCGCGTCCGACGTTGAGCTTCCTGAGGTCGGCAGTCCTCTGTACCCTGCGCGCTGGGGTGATATTTCCACCATGACCATTTCCTACGGTCACGGCATCGCCGTCTCGCCGTTGCAGTTGGCGGCGGGCGTATCGGCGCTGATCAACGGCGGGGTGATGATGCCCCCGACCTTGATGAAGCGCACCGACGCCACGGTGCCGCGCGGCGAAAAAGTTCTGAAAGCTAAGACATCTGAAACCATGCGCTCCTTGATGCGTTTGGTGGTGCGTACCGGCACCGGAAAAAACGCCGATGTCCAAGGCTACCTGGTTGGCGGAAAAACCGGCACGGCGGAAAAACAGGTGGCGGGCAAATATGACAAGAAGGCGTTGATTTCGTCGTTTATCGGCGCGTTCCCCATGACCAACCCACGCTACGTGGTGCTGGCGGTGGTGGATGAGCCACAGGGCATCAAGGCCACTTACGGCTACGCCACTGGCGGCTGGGTCGCAGCGCCGGTGGTGCAGGGTGTCATTGAACGGATGGGGCCGTTGTACGGCATGGTTCCCGATGGGCGCGGCGTCGAAGCCGAAGACGCGCCGGATCACCCGCTGCACGTGCCGGTTTCGACCGGCCCAAAACGCACCGCGATGGTCGGTAGGCCAATGGCGGGCGGGAAAGTGCAACATGCGGCTTATTGAACTGTTGATAGGAGAAGACCCCCTGTTTGAGATGGATGTCATTGATGGAGAATTGGACATCGCAGGTCTGACCTGCGACAGCCGCGCCGTGCGTCCGGGCTACTTGTTTGCGGCGCTGCCTGGCGCGCGCGTCGATGGGCGCGACTTCATCTCTGCCGCAGTTGAGCAGGGGGCGGTCATCGTGTTAGCCCCGGTGGGTACGCGGTCCGACGTCATTCCCGTTCTTGAAGACGCCAACGTACGCCAGCGTTTCGCGCGCATGGCGGCGAATTTTTACGGTGCGCAGCCCGAACGCGTGGCGGCGATCACCGGCACCAACGGCAAGACATCGACCGCGTCGTTCTTGCGTCAAATCTGGGAACGTCTTGGACATAAGGCCGCCAGTGTCGGCACTCTTGGGGTGCATGGCGCGGGCTTTGACCAGCCGGGCGCGCTGACCACGCCGGACCCGGTGCAACTACACGATACACTTGCGCGTTTGGCCCACGGCGGCGTCGATCACGTGGCGATGGAAGCATCCAGCCATGGGTTGGAACAGTTCCGCCTCGACGGCGTGCGGGTGCAAGCGGCGGGCTTCACCAATATCAGCCGCGATCATTTGGATTACCACGGCACCATGCGCGCCTATCTGGACGCCAAGATGCGGTTGTTCGCTCACGTTGTGGCGCCCGGCGGAACGGCGGTGATTAACGCTGACAGCCCCGAAGGCCAAGAGGTCGCCGCCGTGGCGCTAAAGCGCGGCTTGCGGGTGATGACCTATGGCCGCGGTGGCGACGACATTCAACTTAAGGATCAAATCGCACACGGTGATGGGCAGACGTTGGCGCTGCGGGTCAACGGCGCCGCCTGCGAAATCAACTTGCCGTTGGCGGGACGTTTCCAAGCCGAAAATGCGCTGTGCGCGTTGGGCCTTGCTGTGGCGCTGGGCGCCGACGCGCAAGCGGCTGTGCAGGCTTTGGAACACTTAGACGGCGTGCCGGGACGTATGCAAAAAGTCGGTGGCGTGAAGGGTGCGGCGGTCTATGTCGATTACGCGCATACGCCCGATGCGTTGCAGACTGTGTTACAGGCCTTGCGTCCGCATGCGACAGGCAAGCTTCACGTTCTGTTCGGTTGCGGCGGCGACCGCGACGCGGGCAAGCGACCTGAGATGGGCGCGATTGCGGCTAAGTTTGCGGACCGCGTGGTTGTCACCGATGACAATCCGCGCAGCGAAGACCCAGCCGGCATTCGCGCCGAGATCATGACGGCGTGCCCAAACGCGACTGAAATTCGCGATCGCCGCGACGCCATCTGTGACGCCGTGCACGCGCTCAGCGATGGCGATGTTTTGGTGTTGGCGGGCAAAGGACATGAGCAAGGCCAAATCGTCGGCGACGAAGTTCGGCCTTTCGATGATGTCACAGAGGCGCAAGCCGCACTGCGGGAGGTTGGATTGTGAACATGATAAAGACACCCGACATTCTGTGGACATCCCAAGACGCGGCCCGCGCCACGGCTGGCGATGTACATCCCGATTGGTCGGCGACGGGCGTGTCGATCAACACCCGCACGCTGAAGCCGGGCGACTTGTTTATCGCCTTGCAAGGCCCCAATGCGGATGGTCATAACTACGTCGCCACGGCCTTTGAAAAAGGCGCCGCCGCCGCCGCAGTTTGTCACCGCCCGCCGGTATTGGACCCGGATGCACCGTTGTTGGTGGTCGATGACACCATGCAGGCGTTGCAATCTTTGGGGCGCGCCGCGCGTGAGCGTTTGGATCACGCCAAGGTCATCGCGGTGACCGGATCAGTTGGCAAGACCGGCACCAAGGAAGCCTTGAAACTGGTTCTATCGGCACAAGGAAAAACGTCGGCCAGCGAAGGCAGCCTCAACAATCATTGGGGACTGCCGCTGAGTCTTTCGCGCATTCCAAACGATGCGGATTATGCGGTTTTGGAATTGGGCATGAACCATCCGGGCGAACTGACGCCGTTGTCGATGATGGCGCGACCGCACGTTTGCGTGGTCACCACGATCGCACCTGCGCACACGGAGTTTTTTGCAGACGCCGATGAAATCGCCGACGCCAAAGCGGAAATTTTCAAAGGCGCCGCGTCGGGCGCGACGGCGGTGCTCAATCGCGACATCAACGAATACGACCGCTTGTTCGACGCCGCACGCGGCGCTGATATGGGCGCCATCGTGACCTTTGGCGGCGGCAACGATGCAGATTTCCGGCTGATCGAATGTGAGCTGCACGCCGAATACTCCAACGTCAAAGCCATCACCCCGTTGGGTGAGTTGAGCTATCGTTTGGGCGTGCCGGGTCGTCACTGGGTGATGAATTCATTGTGCGTGTTGGCGGCGGTGTATGCGGCGGGCGGCAATGTTGAACAAGCCGCCGAGACGTTGTCGCAGCTGAATGCGCCGAGCGGACGAGGACAACGTTTTGACATCCAAACCAAAGACGGTCCTTTTGTGCTGATCGACGAAAGCTACAACGCCAGTCCGGCGGCAATGCGCGCCGCCATGGCGGTTCTGGGCGCGCAAACGGTTGTGAACGGCGGACGACGGATCGCGGTGCTGGGCGATATGTTGGAACTTGGCGACGAGACCCCGGACTTACACAGTGATCTGAGCGGCGTACTTGAAGACAATGGCGTTGACGTCGCCTTCTTGGTTGGCGAAGCCATGGAACACTTGTGGCGCGCGTTGCCCAATAACCGTCGGGGGCATCATTCGGTCAGCTCGGATCTGATCGCCGACGTGGTGCGCAAGGCGGTTCGTCCCGGCGACGTGGTGATGGTCAAAGGCTCCGCCGGCGTGCGCATGGGTCGGGTCGTCGAGGCGCTGAAATCCCTCAATATCTCAAAACATGAAAAGGGGGAGGCGTAACTCATGCTCTACCACCTGCTGTTCCCGCTTGCCGATCAGTTTCCGATCTTCAATGTTTTTAAGTACCTAACATTTCGCACCGGCGGCGCGGTGATGACGGCGCTGATCATCAGTTTTGTGATTGGTCCTAAGTTGATCAAGACGTTGCACATACGCCAAAAGGGCGGCCAGCCGATCCGCGATGATGGGCCTGCAAGTCATCTGCTGACCAAGCAGGGCACCCCGACCATGGGTGGGTTGATGATCCTCATTGCGATGGTGGTTTCTACGGTGCTGTGGGCGGATTTGGCCAACGGGTTCGTATGGGTGGCGTTGGGCATTACGGTGTCTTACGGGTTTATCGGTTTTCTCGATGATTATCTTAAGGTCAGCCGCCGCAACCATAAAGGCCTGCCCGGCAAGATGAAGCTGGCTTTGCAAGTCGCCTTTGCCTTGGCTGCTGCGTTTTGGATTATGCGCTTGATGCCCAGTGATCTGGAGACCACCTTGGCGGTGCCGTTCTTCAAATCCGCCCTTGTGCAACTGGCGTGGTTCTTCCCGGTGTTCGCCGCTTTCGTGATGGTCGGCTCTTCCAACGCGGTCAACTTGACCGACGGTCTTGACGGTTTGGCGATCGTGCCGGTGATGATCGCCGCGGGTGTGTTTATGCTGATTTCGTATTTGGTCGGCAACACGGTGTTTGCGGGTTATCTACAATTGCACTATGTACCGGGCACCGGTGAATTGGCGACCTTCTTGGGCGCGCTGTTCGGCGGCGGTCTGGGTTTCTTGTGGTTTAACGCACCGCCCGCGCGGGTGTTTATGGGCGACACCGGATCGCTCAGCCTGGGCGGCGCTTTGGGTGTGGTTAGCGTGATCACCAAGCACGAATTGGTGCTGGCCATCGTCGGCGGTTTGTTTGTTTTGGAAACCGTTTCGGTGATCGTACAGGTGGTGTCGTTCAAATTGACCGGCAAGCGCGTGTTCGCTATGGCTCCGCTGCATCATCACTTTGAGAAAAAAGGCTGGGCCGAGCCCACCATCGTTATTCGTTTTTGGATCATCGCCACCATCTTGGCGCTGATCGGTCTGTCTACGTTAAAGTTGAGGTAAACAAACGCCGATGATTGCGTGCGAAGGATACGCCACTAAACATGTCGCCGTGGTCGGACTGGGCAAGTCCGGTCTGGCGGCTGCGCGTGCGCTGTGTCGCAGCGGTGCGCGGGTGTTGGCGTGGGATGACGGCGAGGCCGCACGCGCTCAAGCTGAGGCCGAAGGCATTCCCGTGCGCGATCCCGCTCGTATCCGCTGGGCGGCGATGGACGCCTTGGTGCTGAGCCCCGGCATTCCTCACACGTTTCCTCAACCCCATGAAGCCGCACGCTTGGCCAAAGATGCGGGCGTGCCGATTATCGGCGACGCCGAGTTGCTGGCGACGTCGGGGGCCAGTGCGCAGATGATTGCGATCACCGGCACCAATGGCAAGTCAACAACCACCGCGCTGGTTGGTCATATTCTCGAAAATGCGGGCCGCGACGTTGAAGTCGGCGGTAACCTCGGTCCGGCGATTTGCGATATGGCGATGATGGAACTGGGCAGCGCATATGTGTTGGAGCTTTCGTCTTATCAGCTCGAACTGTGCCCTTCCGCGCGGTTCAAGGTTGCGGTGTCGCTCAACATCACGCCCGATCACTTGGACCGCCACGGCGGTATGGGCGGTTATGTCCGGGCCAAGAAAAATATTTTTCGCAGTCAGGGTTCGGGCGACATTTCCGTAGTCGGAATCGACGATGAACCCTCGCGCGCTATTTTTGATGAACTTAAAGCCAAGAATGACCGCAAGATCATTCCCATCAGTTGCGCAGGAAAAGCGCCCGGTGGTGTTTACGTTGATGGAACAACGCTGATCGATGATTTGCAAAATAAAGCCGTAAAGGTGATGGACGTGGCGACGCTCGCCCACCTGCCGGGGCGTCACAATGCGCAAAATATCGCAGCGGCCTACGCCACCGCGCGTATGATGAACGTGCCGGTCGCCGACATCGTCCAAGGTCTTGAAAGCTTCCCCGGATTGGCGCATCGCCAAGAACGTCTGGGCGCGCTGAATGGCGTGGCGTTCGTCAACGACAGCAAGGCCACCAACGGCGAAGCCACGGCGAAAGCTTTGGTGTGTTACGACAACATCTACTGGATTGCCGGCGGTCTAGCCAAAGACGGCGGCCTTGAAGGCCTTGAGAACTTGATGAGCGCGGTGCGCGGGGCATTCTTGATCGGCGATGCGGCCGAAGTGTTTGCGGATTTCCTTGCCGACAAAGTTAAAGTCGAGATGTGCGGCGATCTGGAAACGGCAACCAAAACGGCGTTTGCAGCGGCCCAGGACGACAATGTTGAGGACGCCACGGTGTTGCTGTCGCCGGCTTGTGCGTCGTTCGATCAGTTTCGCAGTTTTGAACATCGCGGCGACGCGTTTCGCACCATTTTTGAACGCCTAAGCACAGATGGAGCCATCGGCGCATGAGCACCTTTACGCGCACAGATACATCCGTTGTAAGTCGTTGGTGGTGGACCATTGACCGTCTGACGTTGTTGTCGGTGATCGTGATCGCGGCGTTAGGCGCAATTTTGGTTTTGGCGGCGTCTCCTGCCGTGGCGAACCGTATTGGCTTGGAAAGTTTTCACTTTGTGCATCGTCACTTCATCTTTTTGCCGATCGCGCTGACGGTGATGATCGGGACCTCGCTGTTGACGCCGCGCGGGGTGCGGCGCTTGGCGTTGCTGGTGTTTGTCGGCGCAATTTTAGCGATGATCGCGGTGCTGTTGGTCGGTGCGGAAACCAAGGGCGCGACGCGGTGGCTGTCCATCGCCGGGTTCTCTTTGCAGCCGTCTGAATTCATCAAGCCAAGCTTCGCCGTCGTCGCTGCGTGGATGTTTTCAGCACAAAAGCTTGACGAAGACGTGCCCGGTTACGCCATCGCCATCTTCTTGTTCGTCACCGTGGTGGGCTTGTTGCTGTTGCAGCCGGACTTCGGCATGTCGATTGTCATCTCGTGCGTGTGGGCGGTGCAGTTTTTCATTGCGGGCTTGCCGCTTGTTCTGGTTGGCGCGATTGCGCTGCTGTTCATTTTGGGTGGCTTTGGCGCGTACTTGAGCTTCGATCACGTGCGTTCGCGCATTGATCGTTTCTTGGACCCGGTGGGCGGTAAAGGCTATCAGGTTGAAAAGTCCCTCGATGCGTTTGAAAACGGCGGCTTGTTCGGGCGCGGCCCGGGCGAAGGCCGCGTTAAAGAAGTTCTGCCCGATGCGCACACCGATTTTATCCTCGCCGTCGCGGGCGAAGAGTTCGGCTTGCTGCTGTGTTTGCTGATTGTCATTTTGTTCGCGTTTATCGTGTTGCGTGGATTTTCGCGAGTGTTTAAAGACAGTGATTTTTTCGTCATGGTCGCGGTGGTTGGATTGCTGACCCAGTTTGCGTTGCAAGCGATCATCAACATCGCCTCGACCACCAACTTGATCCCGCCTAAGGGCATGACGTTGCCGTTCATCAGTTATGGCGGGTCCAGCACCTTGGCGTTGGCGTTGGGCATGGGCATGGTGTTGGCGTTGACCCGCGTGCGTCATGGGCAAGGGGGGCATCGATGAACGCCACAGATACGCGCCCCCATGTTTTGTTGGCCGCAGGCGGCACCGGCGGTCATGTGTTTCCGGCCGAAGCCTTGGCGTCCGAATTGATGGATCGCGGCTATCGCTTAGGCCTGGTCACCGACAAGCGCGGCAAGGCCTATGGTGGCGCGCTCGGCGCATTGGAAACGCATCACATTCTTGCGGGCGGAATTGCCGGTAAAAGTATTCCTGCGCGCATCAAAAGCGTGATGGAGCTCGGTCTTGGCACGTGGCAGGCCTGGCGGTTGTTGAAAAGCCTGCGCCCTGACGCGGTGGTTGGATTTGGTGGTTATGCCTCTGTGCCAACCATGATGGCGGCGACCTTCACCTCCATTCCCACCGCTATACATGAACAAAATGCATTGTTGGGCCGCGCCAACCGTTTGTTGGCGGGGCGGGTCAAAGTTATCGCCACGTCGTTCGCCGACACCCGTGGGCTGCCTGTGGGCGCAGATCAGAAAATCACCCTAACCGGCATGCCGGTGCGCGCCCCCATCGCCGCCAAGGCCGACACGCCGTATCCCGTCAGCGAAGGCGATGCGTCGTTGGGCATTTTGGTTTTGGGGGGATCGCAAGGGGCGACGGTGTTGAGCAAGGTGGTTCCGGCGGCGCTGGGTAAATTGCCCGACCAAATCAAAGCCCGCTTGGACGTCACTCAGCAATGCCGTGAAGAAGACATGTCGATGGTCAAAGCAGCATACGGCGAAATTGGCATTCGTGCGCATCTGGCGACCTTTATCGACGATGTGCCCGAACGCATGGCGAAATCTCACGTGGTGATTTCGCGCGCCGGCGCTTCCACGGTGGCGGAAGCATTAGCCGTCGGACGACCTTCGATCTTGGTGCCGTACCCATACGCCGCCGACGATCATCAAAGCTATAATGCCCAAGCCGTGGATGCGGCAGGTGCGGGTTGGATCATGCCGCAAGACACCTTTACAGCGGATAATTTAGCTCTGCGTCTGGACTCATTGTTGGGTCTTCCCGCGGTGTTGGAAAAATCCGCCCGCTGCGCGCGCGACCTGGGCCGCGCCGACGCCGCTAAGCATCTGGCCGATATGGTCGCAGGCTTAATCGAACACTCTCAAGAACAAAGGAGCGCCGAAGCATGAGGGCTTTGCCACTTTCCATCGGCACCATTCATTTCGTCGGCATCGGCGGCATCGGTATGAGCGGCATCGCCGAAGTTCTGCACAACCTCGGTTATTCGGTGCAAGGTTCCGACCAAGCTGAAAACGCCAATGTTGTGCGGTTGCGCGAACTGGGCGTCAACGTCGCGATCGGTCATAGCGAAGCCAATATCGGCGACGCGGGCGTGGTGGTGATTTCATCCGCCGTTAAATCGGACAATCCCGAAGTGGTCGGTGCGCGCAAACGATTTCTGCCAGTGGTGCGGCGCGCCGAAATGCTGGGTGAGTTGATGCGCTTGAAATGGTCCATCGCCGTCGGCGGCACCCATGGCAAAACCACCACCACATCGTTGGTGGCGCAGTTGTTGGACGCCGCAGGTTTGGATCCGACGGTGATCAACGGCGGCATCATCAACGCGTGGGGGTCCAATGCGCGGTTGGGGTCTGGCGATTGGATGGTGGCGGAAGCCGATGAGTCGGATGGCACGTTCCTCAAGCTGCCAGCGACCATCGCAGTGGTGACCAATATCGATCCCGAACACTTAGATCACTATGGTGACTTCGATACTTTGCGCGCGGCGTTCGCGCAGTTCGTCGAAAACATTCCGTTTTATGGATTCGCCGCGTTGTGCATCGACCATGCCGAAGTTCAAGCCTTGATCCCGCGGGTGTCGGATCGGCGCATCGTCACGTACGGTTTTTCACCGCAGGCCATGGTGCGCGGGGAAAACGTGCGCCCCGGTCCCGATGGCATGATGTTCGATGTGGTGTTCGCGGGCTCCGGCGATGATGAACCCCAAGCCGTGCGTGATATCAAGCTTCCAATGTTTGGCAAACACAACGTGCAAAACACCTTGGCCGCCGCCGCCATCGCGCATGAGATGGGCATCGATCCCAACGTTCTGTCGACCGCATTCGCGGGGTTTGAAGGGGTCAAGCGCCGCTTCACCAAAACCGGCGAAATCGACGGCATCACCATCATCGATGATTACGGCCATCACCCGGTGGAAATCGCCGCAGTGCTCAAAGCGGCGCGCGGCGCGGTGGACAAAGGCCAAGTGATCGCCGTGGTGCAACCACACCGCTATTCGCGACTGCGCGATCTGTTCGAAGATTTCTGCACCTGTTTCAATGACGCCGACGCGGTGCTGGTCGCCGATGTTTATGAAGCGGGCGAAAGCCCTATCGAAGGCTACAACCGCGATGCCTTGGTGGCGGGGCTGCGCGAACACGGCCATCGCACCGTGATGCCGTTGGTCAATCCCGATGAATTGCCAGAAGTGGTCAAAGATCTGGCGCGTCCCGGCGACATGATCGTGTGTCTGGGCGCAGGCAATATCACCCAATGGGCCAACCGTTTGCCCGAACGCCTGCGCAAATTGCGCTACGCCGCAAAGGGGGGCGCTGAATGAACTCTACCGCCGCCCACAGCCAACACTTGATCGAACGCCTGCCCGAAGTGCGCGGTCGTCTCAGCGCGGGCGCGCCGCTCGCCAAGGTCACGTGGTTCGGCGTCGGCGGCCCAGCGGAAGTGTTGTTTAAGCCCGCGGATGCGGATGACCTTGCGCATTTTCTCAAACACAAGCCCGCCGATGCGCCTTTGACCGTGATCGGCGTGGGGTCGAATTTGTTGGTGCGCGACGGCGGCGTGCCGGGCGTGGTGGTGCGCTTGGGGCGCGGCTTTGCCGACGTGTTGGTCAACAAGGCCGATGTCATCGCCGGGGCAGGGGCGTTGGATGGCAACGTTGCGCTGGCGGCGATGCAAGCCAGTGTTTCTGGTTTGGAATTTCTCAGCGGCGTGCCCGGCACCATCGGCGGCGCTTTGCGCATGAACGCGGGCGCTTATGGGGCTGAAATGAAAGATATCGTGCTTGGCGCCGTGGCGTTGGACGGTGACGGCAATCGTCATGAGTTGAGCGCTGAGGATTTGGGTTTTTCGTATCGCAAAAGCACGGTGCCCGCCGATTGGATTTTCGTCGAAGCGCATTTGCGCGGTTTCGCCGGACAAGTCGAAGACATCCGCGCGCGCATGGACGATATCAGATTGGCGCGTGAAGACAGCCAACCGCTGCGCACTTCGACCGGCGGCTCGACCTTCAAAAATCCTGATGGCCATAAAGCTTGGCAATTGATCGACGCGGCGGGATGTCGGGGCTTGCGTATCGGTGGCGCTCAGGTGTCGGAAAAACACTGCAATTTTTTGATCAATCACGGCACGGCCACGGCGCACGATATCGAGAGTTTGGGCGAAGAGGTGCGCAAGCGCGTCAAGGCGACATCGGGGGTCGAGCTGACTTGGGAAATTCGCCGCATTGGCGTCAATGGGGAAGGAGACGGGGCATGACCAAACAAGTGGCCGTGTTCATGGGCGGCTGGTCGGCGGAACGCGATGTTTCACTGGTGTCGGGCGCCGCATGCGCCGAGGCGCTGAAACGCGCAGGCTATTCGGTCGCCGCCATCGATGTGCAGCGCGATGTGGGCTCATTGCTGGGCAGGCTCTATCCCAAACCCGACGTGGTCTTCAATGCGCTGCACGGACGTTTCGGCGAAGACGGCTGCATTCAAGGCCTGCTGGATATCTTGAATATTCCCTATACCCATTCGGGCCTGACCGCATCGGCGTTGGCGATGGATAAGCCTCTGGCCAAGCGCTTGTTCAAAGACGCGGGCATCCGCGTCGCCGAAGATAAAATCGCGAGCCGAGATGAGGTTTTGGCGGGCGGCGTGATGGCGCCGCCTTATGTGGTCAAGCCCGCGAACGAAGGGTCCAGCGTCGGCATTCATATCGTACGCGAAGGTGAAAACGATTTGCCGTTTGCACACGAAAGCTGGCCCTATGGCGACACCGTGATGGTGGAGCGGTTCATTCCCGGTCGCGAACTGACCGTCGCAGTTATGGGCGACAAGCCTTTGGCGGTGACGGAAATCATGACCGAACACGATTTTTACGACTTTGACGCCAAATACGCCGACGGTGGATCGCGTCATCAAGTGCCTGCCGATATCGCGCCAGCGATTTATGACGAGGCGATGCGACTGGCTAAGTTGGCCCACGACACGTTGGGCTGTCGCGGCGTCAGTCGCGCCGATTTCAGGTTCGACGGCGAAGACCTTTACATTTTGGAAGTGAACACCCAGCCCGGAATGACGTCGACGTCATTGGTGCCGGAACAGGCCCTGCAGTTGGGTATCAGTTTTGAAGAGCTGGTCAGTTGGATGGTTGAAAACGCGGAGTGTGATGCATGAAAAAAATGCTGACACGGTTTATGCCCAACACAAGCGGCAGTGAAACCGTCAATCTTGAAAACGCAATCGATGACGCATCGCCCCTCCCATCGACACCCAAACGCAAACGCGTGGTGCCGCTGTGGCGTCGCCCGCAAACGATTGCAGGCATGTCGATCCTCGGCATTGCGTTGCTTGGCGGCGCAAGCACATGGATGTGGAAATCCGGGCGCGTGGAAAATGCGTTCAATTCGACCAAGTGGATGGCGGTCAAAACCTCAACTGATTTGGGCTTTACGGTTCAAGATGTGTTGGTCACCGGGCGCGGTGAAACGGCGCGGGGCGATCTGCTTGAAGCCATGGGCATTGCCCGCGGTACGCCGATTCTGACGTATGATTTTCAAGCCGCGAAAGCGCGGGTGGAAGCTTTGCCGTGGGTTTTGCAAGCGCGCATCGAACGCTTGCTGCCCGACACTTTGGTGGTGCGCATCATCGAACGTCACCCGATGGCGTTGTGGCAGAACCAAGGGCAATTTTCGCTGATCGACGACAACGGCGTGGTGATCACCCGCCATGATCTAAATCGCTTCGCCAGCCTCATTCACGTGGTTGGCGAAGATGCGCCCGATCACATCGGCGGTTTGTTGGAGCTTTTGGAAACCCAGCCCGAACTGAAAAACTTGGTCAAGGCCGCCGTGCGGGTTGGCGGACGGCGCTGGGATTTGTCGCTGGACGGCGGCATCGATGTGCGCCTGCCTGAAGCCGATGCGCCTAAGGCGCTGGCGCGCTTGGCTGCGTTTGAAGAACAAAGCGGCGTGCTGGGGCGCGATGTGCGGGTGTTGGATTTACGCGTTCCCGATCGGGTGATCGTGCGCCGCAACCCCAACGCGTTGCGTCGACCAGACGTCAAACCCGGACAAGAAACCTAAAGAACGATCAGAAATTTAAGCCAATCGAAACGTTCATTTAAGAAACTTAGGCTAAGCGAAGCGCCCAGAAGGGGAACTGAAGAATGCATCGCGGTCAACCGCAAGCCAAACCGAGAAACGGTCTCGTCGCCGCATTGGACATTGGCACGACAAAAGTATCGTGCCTGATCGCGCGTCAAGAAGGCACGCGCCCGCCGCGCGTGATCGGTATTGGTCACCATGCCGCCAAGGGTGTGAAGAACGGCGCCATCGTCGATATGGATGCGGCAGAAGCTTCGGTGCGTGCGGCTGTCGGCGCGGCGGAGGAAATGGCCGGCGCAAACGTCAACGCCATCAATGTGGCGTTGTCCGGCCCGGTGTTCAAATCGCGCTTGGTGGCTTACGACATCGGCATTTCAGGCCATGAAATCGGCGACCAGGATTTGCGCAAAATTCTCGACGCCAACCGTTTGGCCAGCGAATTGCCGGAAGACCAGGAAATCGTCCATTCCATTCCCGTCGGCTACTCCATCGATGGCAACCGTGGCGTGCGCGACCCGCGCGGTATGTTCGGCGATCGGCTAGGCGTCAACCTGCATGTGGTTACGGCGTCCATCAATGCGATCCGCAACATCGACACCTGTCTGCACCGTTGTCACCTGGAAGTCGAAGGGCGCGTCGTCGCCCCTTACGCCAGCGCGCTTTCGGCGTTGGTTGAAGATGAGATGAAATTGGGCGTCACGTTGATCGACATGGGCGGGGGCACGACCAGTATATCGGTCTTTTTTGACGGTGAGCTAGTCCACGCCGATTGCATCCCCATCGGCGGCGCCAGCGTCACCAACGACATCGCACGTGGCTTATCGACGCCGGTTCAACACGCCGAACGCATGAAAACGCTGTACGGCAACTGCATGCCATCGCCGAGTGACGATCTGGAAGTCATCAAGGTGCCGTTGATCGGTGAAGAACAAACCGGCGAGACCAATCCGGTGCCGCGCTCGATGTTGGTGGGAATCATTCGCCCACGCATCGAAGAAACATTTGAACTGGTGCGCGATCATTTGCACGCAGCGGGTTTTGAAAAGTTGTCCGGACCGCGCGTGGTTTTGACCGGCGGCGCAAGCTTGCTGCCGGGGGTGCGGGAAATGGCCGGTGAGATTTTGGGCAAGGCGCAGGTGCGCATGGCGAAGCCTCGTTACTTGGAGGGAATGGCTGAAGCGGCATCCGGCCCGCAGTTTGCTACTTGCGCGGGATTGATCAGCCACAGCCTTGAATCTTCAGCTGAATCAACTGGCCGCACGTATCGGCCCAAGGAACAAGCTGGCACCCGTTTGGGACGCATTGGCCAATGGTTGAGAGATAATTTCTAAGCGCAAAAGTACAGAGTCAGTAAACGAGTCAGAAACGATCAAGGACTCCGATAGGACTCGATAAAACGAATCGGCCGAAACATCTCGGAAAGTTACTAAATTTTAAGGCTTTTTGGCCACTAATAGAGAAACGAGCGGAGTGTGGAGCTGAGTCATGAGCATCAATTTAAGCGTACCCCAAAACGAGGCGATCGAACTGAAGCCGCGGATCACCGTCATCGGTGTCGGTGGGGCGGGCGGCAATGCCGTCAACAATATGATCAATGCCCAGCTCGAAGGGGTTGAGTTTATTGTCGCCAACACTGACGCGCAGGCGCTGTCATCGGCCGCCACGGATCGACGCATTCAACTGGGCGCAGGGTTGACCCAAGGCTTGGGCGCTGGCTCTAAACCGGAAATCGGACGCGCGGCGGCTGAAGAATCCATCGCTGATCTCAATGAGCATCTCAAGGGCTCGCACATGGTGTTCATCGCCGCGGGCATGGGTGGCGGCACCGGCACCGGCGCGGCGCCGGTCATTGCGCGCGCTGCTCGCGATCTTGGCGTGCTCACGGTTGGCGTTGTCACCAAGCCGTTTCAGTTTGAAGGGCGTCACCGCTATGGCATCGCCGAACGCGGGATTGAAGAACTTGAACAGTATGTCGACACCCTGATCATTATTCCCAACCAGAACCTGTTCCGCGTTGCGAATGAGAAGACCACATTTTCCGACGCCTTCAAGATGGCTGACGACGTTCTCTACTCTGGCGTGCGTGGCGTTACCGATCTGATGGTGATGCCGGGCTTGATCAACCTTGATTTTGCCGATGTGCGCTCCGTGATGAGCGAGATGGGCAAAGCGATGATGGGCACCGGCGAAGCCGAAGGCGAACGCCGGGCGCTGGACGCCGCCGAAGCGGCGATCTCCAACCCGCTTTTGGACGACACCTCGATGGCTGGCGCCAACGGCGTGTTGATCAACATCACGGGCGGTTCCGACATGACCTTGTTTGAAGTCGATGAAGCCGCAAACCGCATTCGCGCCGAAGTCGAAGAAGACGCCTACATCATCTTTGGTTCCACCTTCGACGACAGCCTTGAAGGGCGCATCCGGGTTTCCGTGGTCGCCACCGGTATCGACGCGGAAAGCATGTCGCGTCCCGAGCCGGCTGTGCTGACTATGCACGATGACGCCGTGTCGCACATCGCGACGCCTGATATGGAAGCTGCGGCTGAACGCGAAGTCGCAGATGTTCAGGCCGAGCCGAGCGTCGCCGAAATTCTGACGCAAACAATGACCGCTGCACCCGACGATATCCCGCAAAATGATCCGGTCGATGATCCTGTGATGGTTGACGCGCCGCAAACTTTAGGGCTGGACCTGCCCGAACCTGCGGCCGAACGCCTTGATTTTTCCGAGACGGATCAGCCTGTCGCTGAATCCTTCGCTTCGGATGAAGACGAAGACATGGGCGCACCTGAGCCGGGGCGTATTCCGGCCAGTTATTCGGCGCCTGCCGGTATGCCGTCCGCCGGTGCTATGGATGCCTTTATTCCCCCAGCGCCCGCACATTCCGAACATTCCGACGAAGTCGTCATCGACCCGATGGCGGAAGCTGCGATGGTCAATGGCGCAGCAACTGAAGCGCCGCAAAAGACCACCGCCAGCAAAGGCCCAAGCTTGTTTGAACGCGTGACCGGCGGGGCGAAGCACAAAGTCTCGATGTTTGGTCAAGCCAAAGTGGAAAACGCCGAAGCTCCGCGTCCGTCAACGACGGCATCTGCCCCGGCGACACAGCTGCGAACCTCTTCGATGCAGGAGCCGACATTGGGCGGTCTTGATCCCGAAGAACGCTTGCAGCCCAGTCAGTCCGAAGAGGACCTTTTGGACATTCCGGCGTTCCTCCGTCGTCAGGCGAATTAATTCTTGATTTTAAATGAGTTACGTCCAGTGAAACCTGTAACAAAAGGTAACACTGTTTGATTTGAGCGCTTCAGGTGAGGGTGGTAAACCCATAACTGAAGCGCTCTTTCTTTTTGAGGGTGTTAGGGCAGTCGGTCCGATAGGATCGAAAACACAAAAGCCTCTATCGAATACGTTACGGATGGGGTCAAGGGGTATCTAAGCGTGATTAAGCAAAAGACGTTGAAAAGCGCCATCAGCTGCACCGGCATCGGATTGCATTCGGGTGAGAAGATTTCCATGACCTTACATCCAGCGGATGCGGGCGCGGGCATCGTCTTCCGTCGCACCGACCTTGTGGGCGGCGGCGCCGAAATTCCGGCGTCTTATGACAGCGTTTGTGACAGCCGCTTGTGCACCACCATCGGATCCAAAGACGCCGAAGGCAATATGAAGACCATCGCTACGGTCGAACACCTCATGGCCGCATTGGCTGGGGCTGGGATTGACAACGCTGTGATCGATGTCGGCGGACCCGAAGTTCCCGTTATGGATGGCAGCGCCGCACCGTTTTTGTTCTTGATCGATTGCGCTGGCGTTGCTGAGCAAAACGCCCCACGCAAGGCGGTTCGCGTCCTTAAAGCGGTTTCCATCGTCGATGGCGACAAGTCCGCGACGTTGGCGCCTGCGGATGGTTTTTCCGTCGATTTTCACATCGAATTCGATAACGCCGTCATCGGCAGCCAAGAAATGACCATCGATCTGACCGATGGCGTGTTTAAAAACGAAATCGCCCGCGCGCGCACCTTTGGTTTCCTTCACGAAGCCGAAGCGCTATGGGCCGCCGGTCTCGCTAAAGGCGCTTCGCTGGACAACGCAGTGGTCGTCAGCGGCGAAAAAATCATGAACGAAGACGGCCTGCGCTTCGATGACGAATGCGTGCGTCATAAAATCCTCGATGCGGTGGGTGATTTGTATCTTGCCGGCGCAACCCTTATGGGCCACTACTCGGCAAGCCGTTCCAGTCACGCGCTGAATAATCAGTTGTTGCACGAATTGTTCTCCGACCCGAGCAACTATGAGATTGTCGATATGAGCGCTGAAACCCCGCGTTCGGCCTCCTCTGGCGCATCGTGGGCCAAAGGTTCTGTCGCGGCCAGCCCGGCCACGGCGTAAAGCTTAGGCCGCAACAGTCGCCTTGTAAAATTCACCTGTTGATCCGATTCGCGCCTGTGCAAGCCGCCGGGCGCGCTTCCTTTTGTCGATTAATAACGCATATTTGCGCGTTGGACCTCGATTTATCCCCGTTTTCTCCCAATTTTGTGGGTTATGAAAAGCTGCGCCGGGGTGCTGGACAGAGGTGCGCGAAGGCGTGATATAATCCGCCCCAACGTAGCTCGAACAGGGTCCGGCATTGGCCCCGCATTGTCCTCGTATTGGAAAGAAAGCGCCCCCATGGATTCACCGCTGAAATCGACCGTTCGCAGCCTGATGATGAGTTCGATGATTGTCGGCGCGCTGGCGTTGGCGGGGTGCGCCGATACAAAATCGGTGGTCAACGAAGACTACCAAGAAGAGCCGGTCGAAAAGCTATATAACCTCGCCGTGGATGCCTTGGAAAAGGGCAAATATGAAGACGCTTCGACCAAATTTGATGAGGTCGAACGTCAGCATCCTTATTCCAACTGGGCCAGCAAAGCGCAGGTGATGGCGGCCTATAGCCTTTACATGGCCAACCAATACGACGAAGCCATTGTGTCGTTGGATCGCTTTATTCAGCTGCATCCGTCAAACAAGGATGCGGACTATGCGTATTACCTCAAAGGGCTTTGCTACTATGAGCAAATTTCCGACGTGGGCCGCGATCAAATGATGACGGAGTTGGCGCTCAAAACCCTCAAAGAGCTTTCGAGCCGCTTTCCCGATAGCCAATACGCCCGTGACGCCAAGATTAAGATCGATCTGACTTACGATCATTTGGCGGGCAAGGAAATGGATATTGGTCGCTATTATCAGACCAAGGGCCAATATCTGGCGGCGATCAATCGCTTTGATTCTGTGGTCAAGCAATATCAGACCACAACGCACACGCCCGAAGCCCTGTTGCGCTTGGTGGAAAGCTACCTGGCGATGGGCCTGCGCGCTGAGGCGAAAAAGACGGCGGCGGTGCTGGGGCACAATTTCCCGAACAGCAGCTGGTACTTAGATGCTTATGCGTTGTTGGAAGACCCAACCATCAAAGCGCCTCAAGATGGACCCTGGTATAAGGTTTGGTAAGTGAGCCTCGAACATGCGCCCCGGATATGCCTGGAAGCTGCGTAACGAGGCTGCGTAAAAGGATCGTGCGTCGATGCTGAGCCGTTTATCTATCCGTGATGTGGTGTTGATCGAGCGACTGGAACTCGATTTCAGTCAGGGGCTGTGTGTGCTCACCGGCGAAACCGGCGCGGGTAAATCGATTTTGCTCGACAGTCTTGGACTAGCGTTGGGCGCGCGCGCGGAAGCTCGCTTGGTGCGCCATGGCGCAGAGCAGTCGGTGGTCACGGCTGAATTCGATCTCGCCCCCGATCATCCGGTATTCACGCAGTTGAACGAACACGGCCTTAGCGTCGCGGGGGAGCCGTTGATGCTACGCCGTACCTTGGGAACGGACGGGCGGTCGCGGGCGTTCATCAATGACCAAAGCGTCAGCGTCGGTTTGTTGCGTCAAGTCGGCGAAGAACTGGTCGAAATTCACGGCCAATTCGACAATCAGCGCCTGTTGAACCCCGCCACACACCTGGGTTTGCTTGATGCGCATGGTGGACATGGCGCGTTGCGCACGAAAGTCGCCAAAGCCTATCAAGCATGGCGAAGTGTGGCGTTGGAACGCAAGCGCGCCGAAGAAGAACTGCAAGCCGCCCAGCGCGACGAAGAGTATTTGCGTCATGCGGTCGAAGAGCTGCGCGCGCTGAACCCCGAAGCGGGCGAAGAAGAACGCCTCGCCAACGAACGCCAGATGCTGATGCACGGTGAAAAGCTCATCGACGCGATGAACAGCGCCAACAAGGCCTTGGACAGCGGTCATGGTGTGGAACGCATGCTGCGCGACGCGCTGCGGGCGTTGGAACCGGCGGTGGAAAAGGCCGAAGGCATCTTGGATGCAACCTTGAAAGCCTTGGACGGCGCTGCGGAACACGTGTCGTTGGCGATCAACGAACTCGACATCGCAGCCGGGCGCGTCGATCTGGACCCGCGCCATTTGGAACAGGTCGAAGAACGCCTGTTTGCGTTGCGCGCCCTGGCCCGCAAACACAATGTCGATGTGGTCAATTTGGTCGAATTATACGCCCAGCTGTCAAAGCAGTTGGAAGGCATCGAAGACGGCGGCCAGCGTCTCGAAGAACTGGCCCGCGCCGAGGCTCAGGCCCGTGGCGCTTACGCTGAAATTGCCGCCACCTTATCCCAAGCGCGCGCCAAAGCCGCCACAGGCTTGGATAAGGCCGTGGGCGGTGAGCTAGAGCCGCTCAAATTAGGCGCGGCGGACTTTCGCACCACCATCACCACCAGCGCCGAAGAAGACACCTGGGGCGAAACCGGCTGGGACCGCGTGGCGTTTGAAGTCGCGACCAACCCCGGCGCCCCCGCTGGACCGTTGGGCAAGATCGCGTCGGGCGGCGAACTGTCGCGGTTCATGCTGGCGTTAAAAGTTGTGTTGGCGCAATCGGACCCGGTGCCGACGTTGGTGTTCGATGAAGTCGATAGCGGCATCGGCGGCGCGGTGGCGGACGCGGTGGGGCAGCGTCTGGCGCGTCTGGGCGAAGACGTTCAAGTCTTGGTCGTTACCCACAGTCCGCAGGTCGCGGCGCGTGGGCTCGCGCACTGGCATGTGTCCAAAATGGAAGACAGTGGCGCGGTGCGCACCAGCGTCACGACCCTCACGTCGTCCGAACGCGCCGATGAGATCGCGCGGATGCTGGCGGGCGCGAACATCACGTCAGAGGCCCGCGCGGCTGCGCAAAGCTTACTGAGCGGAGCTGCCGAATGAATTCCGATCTGCGTTCGATTGGGGTCGATGAGCTGACGTCGGTCGAGGCCGACGCTGAGCTGAAAGCGCTGGCCCGTGAAATCAAAGAGCACGACCAGCGTTATTATCAAGACGATGCGCCGACCGTGAATGACGCGGATTATGACGCCTTGCGTCAACGCAATACCGCCATCGAAGCGCGCTTTCCGCTTTCGGTGCGTCCCGACAGTCCAACTCAACGGGTCGGCGCCGCGCCTGCATCGGGGTTTGGTAAAATCAAACACGCCAAGTCGATGCTGTCGCTGGGCAATGTGTTTGACGAGGACGAGCTACAAGATTTCATCGACGGCATCCGGCGCTTTTTAAAAGAACTCAGCGACAAGCCCGATACCGTGTTGGAAATGGTCGCCGAACCCAAAATCGATGGCTTGTCCATTTCATTGCGGTATGAGCATGGCAAACTGGTGCAGGCCGCGACTCGTGGCGACGGCATGGTCGGCGAGGACGTCACCGCCAACGCGCGACACGTCACCGACATTCCGCAAACTCTACCCCCCGGCGTGCCCGATGTGCTTGAGGTGCGTGGCGAGGTCTATATGTCCAAGGCCGATTTCTGGGCGCTCAATGCACGCCAAGAGGCTGCGGGCGCGAAAGTGTTCGCCAATCCACGCAATGCCGCCGCCGGATCGCTGCGACAACTGGACGCCTCAATCACCGCCAAGCGACCGCTGAAATTCTTCGCTTATGCCTATGGCGAGGTCAGCGATACCGCGTGGGATACCCACGGCGCGTTTATCGATCTGCTCAAAGACTGGGGGTTTTCTGTCAACCCGTACACCCGCGTGTGTAACGGTCTTGACGAGATCATGGCCCAATACGAAACCATTCAAACCCATCGCGCCAAGCTTGATTACGACATCGACGGCGTGGTCTACAAGGTCAACCGCCTTGATTGGCAAGAGCGCCTCGGATTTGTGTCGCGCGCGCCGCGTTGGGCGATTGCGCACAAGTTCCCCGCCGAAAAGGCGGTCACCATCATCAACGACATCACCATTCAAGTGGGCCGTACCGGCGTTCTGACTCCGGTGGCGGAACTGGAGCCGATCACCGTGGGTGGCGTGGTGGTTGGGCGTGCGACTTTGCACAACGCCGATTACATTCGCGACCTCGACATCCGTGTCGGCGACCACGTGCGCATTCAACGCGCCGGCGATGTGATCCCGCAGGTGTTGGAAGTGGTCGACGACGGCGGTCATGAGGACCGCCCAGTATATGTCTTTCCCTCCACCTGTCCGGTGTGCGATAGCCACGCGGTGCGTGAAGAGGGTGAGGCCGCGACGCGCTGCACCGGCGGGCTGGTGTGTCCGGCTCAGGCGCACGAACGGCTTAAGCATTTCGTGTCGCGCAACGCATTCGACATCGAAGGCTTGGGCGGTAAGCACGTTGAGGCGTTTTATGACGATGGTTTGATCAAGACGCCTGGCGATATCTTTCGTCTGCGCCCTGAAATGTTGACGGGGCGCGAAGGCTGGAAAGACAAATCGATCCAAAACTTGATCGACGCCATCACCGCCAAGCGCACCATCGACATGCCGCGCTTTGTGTTTGCGCTGGGCATTCGCCAAGTCGGTCAAGCGACGGCGCGGCTGTTGGCCAAGCAGTACGGTTCGATAACGGCGTTGCGCGCGGCCATGGAAGGGGCGCGGGTGATTGGTTCTGAAGCCTTGGAGGAACTGCTCAGTATCGACGGCATCGGCGCGAGCATGGCCAAGGATATCGTCGAGTTCTTCGCCGAGCCGCACAATAACGCTGTGCTGGGTGATTTGCTGGAAAACGTCACGGTCGAAGATTTCGATGCGCCCGACACAGCAGGTTCACCGATCGCCGGTAAAACGGTGGTGTTCACTGGCACGCTGGAAGCCATGAGCCGCGGCGAAGCGAAAGCAAAGGCGGAGGCCTTGGGCGCAAAGGTATCTGGGTCCGTCTCCAAAAAAACCGACTTCGTGGTGGTGGGGCCGGGGGCGGGGTCTAAGGAAAAGAAGGCCCGCGAGCTTGGCCTTAGGGTTCTCAGCGAGCAGGAATGGATTGATTTTACATCGTCATAAAACGGTTCCGCATAGCCCATTGTTCTTTCTTCGCAGTTTCACATAACTGAAAACATCCTCATCTAAGCTTTGTTTCGTATTCAGAACGGAGCAATGCCTACAGGTATGAGGATGATTGTCATGTTGAGCACAGATCAGTCCGATGAGCAGACAATGCCCACCCAGTATCCGCTTTGTGCGCAATTCAATTGCGTCGATTTGCGCAAGCGTCTTGCAAACTCACCCGCAAACAAAGCCGGGCATGCTGAATTCCTCGCGTATATGAGCCACGAGCTGCGCACGCCCCTGACGGCGATCCTTGGCTTTACGCAAACAATCAAGCTGTCGGATGAACACCCGGGCCTGGAGATCAATCGCGATGAGTACATTGAACACATCGACGTTTCCGCCCAGCACCTGTTGAGGGTCATTCAGACGATGTTGTCCTACCTGGAAGACGTCTGCGAGGTCGAAACGGCGCGCAGCGGCGGCGCTTAAGCCCTTTTCAAATCGTCACAAAAAAAGGCCCCTTCATATCGAAGGGGCCTTTTGAATTTGGCTAGGAAGGATGCGCTTAGTGCAGCTTGCCGTCCATGTTCTTGATCGCATCGTCAATCAGGGCGCTGGCTTTGGCGTCGGAAACGTCGCTGGTGAGGATGCTCTTGGTGGCTTCCATGGCGATGTTTACGGCCAGGGTGCGAACCTCGGCGATGGCCTGGGTTTCGGCCTGGGCGATACGGTCTTTGGCCATCTGCTCGGACCGCTTGAGGCTGGCTTCAAGCTGTTCGGCGGCTTCCACGGACAGGCGTGCAGCCTCGTCCTTGGCGGCTGTGACGATGCTTTCGGCTTCTTTTAGGGCTTCGTGCTGCTTCTTTTCATAGGAAGCGAGAAGTTCTTGAGCCTCTTCACGAAGACGCGTGGCTTCTTCGATCTGGTCCTGAATTTTCTGCGAACGCTCATCCAGGCTGGTGTTGATGGCGCCAAAGAGCTTCTTGCCGAAGAAAACGAAAAAACCGACAAAGGCGACAGCGACGAAGAACGTGGTGTCCTGATACCAGGGAACCGCATGTGCGGCGTGTCCAGCCGCAGCCGCAGCGGCTTCGGCAGCTTCGGTGATAGCGGTTTCAGCGGTCTCAGTTGCGGCTTGGGCTTGGCTGATCAGCATGTGCGTCTCTCCTTACGCCCGGTCTTTAAGCGCGGCGTTGATGGCTGCAGTGACGGAGGCGTCTTTCGGCGCTTCGCCAATGAGTTTTTCAATCGCGCTTGCGGCAACGTCGGTCGCCACATCGGTGATGCCGGACATGGCTGCGTCGCGGGCCTTGTTAATGGCCTGTTCAGCGGAAGCAATCTTGGTTTGCAGGTCGGCGTTCAGTTCGGACTGGCGCACGGCGGCTTCGGCATATGCCTTGTCTTTCACTTCGCGGATGGCGTCATGGGCCTTCGCGCGGGCGTTGGACAGGGATGTTTCATAAGCTTGAGCGGCTGCATCGGATTGCGACTTCAGCTCTTCGGCTTTGGCGAGGTTATCGTCGATCTTGTTTTGGCGTTCTTCCAGGACTTCACCGATTTTGGGCAAAGCGACCTTGGCCATCAGCGCGTACAAAATGACGAACGTGATGGTCAGCCAAATCAGCTGCGACGAAAAGTTCTTTGGATCCAACTGCGGAAGACCGGCTGCGAACGCGGGCGAAGCCATGAGCGTTGCGCCCAAGGTCGCGCCCATTGTCGTAATGGTGCTTACAGCAATTGTTGAATTCAGAATCCGCATGAGCGGGCTCCTGCCTGTAGGTTAACTCTAATGGTCTAGGTCGCGTGGCGGCGGAGCAAAGCTCCACCGCCGAAAACCGGGAACCTGATTAGAATACGAACAGGATCAGCATTGCGATGACCAACGCATACAACGCAACCGCTTCAACCAGGGCGAAGCCCAAGATGGCGCGGCCGAAGACTTTGCCTTCGGAAGCGGGGTTGCGGGCGATCGCGCTGATCAGGGACGAGAAGATGCTACCGATACCGGCACCAACGCCACCCAGGCCGATAACAGCCAGACCAGCACCAATCATCTTTGCGGCTTCGAGTTCCATGGTTCAATTCCTTATGCTCGTTCGTCGTGAACTGAGGTTGAGTTTAGTGTTGTAGGTTTCCTGCGATCTTAGTGCAGGTGGATCGCGTCGTGCAGATACAAGCAGGTCAAGACCGTAAACACGTATGCTTGCAAGAACGCGACCAAAAATTCAAAGCCGACCATCAAGACATCGATGCCCAACGGCAAGATGCCTGCGAAGCCCAGCGGCACGATAAAGCCAGCAAACACCTTCATCATGGTGTGACCGGCCATCATGTTGGCGAAAAGACGAACCGACAGGCTGACCGGGCGCGAGAGATACGAAATGATCTCGATCGGCACCATCAACGGCATCACGGCCATAGGCACACCGGAAGGTACGAAGTAAGAGAAGAATTTAACGCCGTGACGCGCAATCGCGACCAGCGTGATGATGAGGAACACGGTCATCGCCAAGGCGAAGGTCACAATGATGTGGCTGGTGACGGTGAAGCTGTACGGCAAAAGACCGATCATGTTGGCGAACAAGATGAACATGAACAGCGAAAAGACGAAGGGGAAGTACTTGCGCCCTTCGGAGCCGACATTGTCGCGCAGTAGCCCCGCGACGAATTCGTAGCTCAGTTCCGCCATCGATTGCCAGCGGCCCGGCACCAAAGCGCGACCACGCATGCCCATGACCAAAAACGCGGTGATCGACACCACGGTCAGCACCATGAAGGCGGTGGCGTTGGTGATGGAAGCGTCTACGCCCCCAAGGCTGATCTCGACCAGAGGTTTGATTTTAAATTGTGCAATTGGATCTGCCACGTCGTATGTCCGCCTGATCAGGTTGCGTGTCTGTCTTCAGTTTAACGGT